>Ga0114899_1000212_pt1 | contig 50433 bp, 56 predicted proteins | sample MalvireepMed_215_FD_83497 | JGI IMG/M metagenome (GOLD analysis project Ga0114899, IMG submission 83497) | Marine viral communities from the Global Malaspina Expedition - Malaspina viral metaG DeepMed_215 | ecosystem: Environmental > Aquatic > Marine > Oceanic | place: Mediterranean Sea...
CGCCCAGACCCTACCGCCTGCCGACCACGTCAAGATGCAGGCCGCGGCGCAGAAATGGATCGACAGTTCGATCTCCAAGACCATCAACTGCCCCGAAGATATCTCCTTCGATGCCTTCAAGGACGTCTATATGCAGGCGTGGGATACGGGCTGCAAAGGGTGCACCACTTACCGCCCCAACGACGTGACTGGTTCAGTCCTGAGCGTCTCGTCGGAGAAGACCGACAAGGCCCCCGCCGACAGCCCCGATCAGGTCAGCGAAGGCGGCGAGATCGTCTATATGTCCGACCCGCTCGACCGTCCGGCGGAACTGGAGGGCAACACCTACAAGGTCAAATGGCCCGACAGTGAGCACGCGCTCTACATCACGATCAACGATATCGTGCTGAACGGCCACCGTCGCCCCTTCGAGGTCTTCATCAACTCCAAGAACATGGAGCATTTCGCCTGGACCGTGGCGCTGACGCGGATGGTCTCTGCCGTGTTCCGCCGTGGTGGTGACGTGTCCTTTGTGGTTGAGGAACTCAAGGCGGTCTTCGACCCGCGCGGTGGGGCTTGGATGCAGGGCAAGTACATCCCCTCCATCCTTGCGGCCATCGGCGGCGTGATCGAGCGTCACATGATCGCCACCGGCTTCATCGCTGGAGAGGGCATGGGCCTGAAGACCGACCCGCAGGCGAAGGTCGTCGGCCTCGACGCCCCGCGTGGCAAGTCATGCCCGTCTTGCGGTCAGTTCGATATGCGGATGGTCGAAGGGTGCATGACTTGTGGGAGCTGTGGGCATAGTAAGTGTGGGTGATTTTTGTGGTGGTAGTCGAGTGGAATGACAGGCAATTCAGAGCCATTTTGACCGAATTGCCTTCCACTTTCTCACACTATTTCTTCCACTCCTAGCTAACCTACTGAAATTTATAATGTCTTGAAATGCCGGCCCGAAAGGGTCGGCATCTTTTGTTGATGCATCGCATATCGGGTGCCGTGGTTGACGTGAGTGAGTTTATGTTCTCATAACGTTCTCAGAGATCCGGATCTTCTCGTTTAACCCAATGCAGCTCTTCGCTGTCGAATGCTGGTCGCCGAGTTACTGGCGAACTGGCCTAGAGAGGACATCAAATGCCACGCATCAAATTTGCTGGTGTCAGATTCCCGGATCCCAATGCTCCGTCGGTTTTTGACATTGAAGCCCGTCTAAAGCGCCACCTGGTCAATTTTCGGAACACCAGAGCCAAACCCAAAAAAGACAATCAAATCTCTGACCGAGATCGTCGCAATATTCAGCGGAAGATTGCCGCCTACAAGGATGCGGTTTCTCGTCGATCAGGCATGGATCATCTTGCCGACAAAGACCGCCAGAGACTGGAAGTGTTCCGTCACGGCGCAGAGCTCATTGCAGTCGAAACCGAACACCGTGCAGACGAAATTGCTTCCGCCATCCATTCCGAAATGCCTTGGATGGCAGCTGCAACAGAGATGATTTGGCAGGATATGCGCGCCTCGGTGCGCAACGGTGATCTAGCACCGCGTTTGAGACCTCTGCTCTTAGTAGGACCACCCGGTATTGGGAAAACCTATTGGGCTCGGTCGTTAGCGCAGCATCTGATGGTGCCGACGTCCGTTATTGAAGCTACCGCCGAACCCGCTTCATTCTCCGTCACTGGATCCCAACGTGGTTGGGGATCCGCCGGGCCGGGGAAGCCTTTGGAATCCATTATAGCCAGCGGTGTCGCGAACCCTGTCATCGTCGTCGATGAGGTTGAGAAGGCTGGTACGGTCGAGTCGCTGCGAGGGCAGCGGTTTGATTTATCCGAAGGCCTCTTGCCATTTCTGGAGCGCTCTACCGCCGTGCAATGGCCGTGCCCATATTTCCGCGTCTCTTTTGATATGTCCTGGATTACATGGATCATGACTGCAAACAGCGTGGAGGGGTTGCCAGCACCGTTTCTCAGCCGCTGTCCGCCTTTAAAGTTCCCGTCTCTTTCAGTGAAGCATCTGCTTGGATTTGCGGATCGGTTGGGCGCCGAACGAGACCTACCTGCCGAAGCTGTTGATGCTGTGAAGGAGGTTATCCAGGCGATCAGAGTTCCGCATCTCATAAGCCTACGATCAGTTGCAAGAATGGTGGATTCTGTCGAACAGGCGATCAACCGGCCTCCATTGCATTGAGTAATGGCAGAGAACTCGTCTGCTACAACACCCAGCTCATTTCAATCTTTCTAAAGGAGGTGTTTTATGCCCAATAATGTTCGCCATGGATTGCATTCGCGAACCCAAGTTTCCCCCTTCAGCCCAACTGGAACTGAACCATTTCCATGTAAGGCCGTTAAGGCATCGTCGCGCCACGTTGCGAAAGCTACTAAAGGAATTCTGGCTTCCTTTGGGAAACACCAAGCCTCCTACTTGGTGGCGGGTGCCCGATCAGCACCTCACAGGAGTCTGAGGCTCGGATCGGGAAGATTCAAGGGCACCTCAGGATCAGCGGATAGTCGTTCGAAAGATCTTAGGCTAGGCAAGAACGACCACGATGTCCGGAGCCGAGTTGGTGGCGGGCCGCCTCCGCGGCTGAAGCTCCACGCTAAGCACTCGGTGCTGCGAAAGATATCAACTGCCCTTCGGGTCCGAATTGAATTGAGCATGGATGAATTTGGACCGTACATCGTCATCGACGATGTGACATCCGCCGAAATTCTAATCATTGCGCAGATATTTGAGGATTGAGTATCGACTTACCCGCAGCGAAGGGCGGATTCCGACCATTCAAAGGGGCAGGTCAGTGTCAGTTCAAGTCTTCTGCCTCTCTGTCGATCTAGGCCCCGTCTTCCTGCGGCCAGCGGCTGCAAGCAAGGACGCGACAGACTCCGGTCCAGACGCTTGATCAAGCCCCTCGAGCGCCTTCGTGCAGCAGTGCGTTTGCGGTAGAATGTCAATGCGGCTAAGTCTGTTGATTTCGACAAGGAATTTTGGCTCGCCGGAGTTAAGCGCAAATTCGGCCAGGCTCTCGCCGGTGTTTCCCAGCTGAGTGTCGTCCTAAGCGTATGTATGCACTGCCACCTGTCTGAGATTTTCGATCAAAATTCACGTACAAAGGGGCCATCCGTGCGCCTGCGCTGTCTGGGAGATTGCGGCTCCTTGCGGACTTTCTCAGGATCGCGAGACGTTCCAGAGCCCCAACTATTTCTGTCACCGGCGACAACACCCGTTTTCGTCGCAGGCAAAAAAGGGCGCTGGCTTGCGCCTGCTTCGGCCAGTTCTGCCTTTGGGTTGGAGCCCTGAATCAGGCCATGCCACTACCCAGAAATAAGGAGATGCTGAGAGTTTGCAATTTTCTACTTGTGGTTATCCTGCGATCAGGCAGAATATAACTACAATAACTCAGCACACTTCAGTTAGCCTTACAGTCAATACTAATGCTAGGAAATGCATCTATCATGAGAAGTAGGTTCTATTGTGTCCTCGTTCTCATTGTATTTTTCTCCGCGATTGTGGCGTTTCATAAGTCGCGTTCTGATATTGATGCAGACGAATATGTGCAGATCGGTATTCATTCATATTTAAGAGATGTAAAAGGTCGCATAATCAAGGGCGCCGGGGGAGCAGCAGACTCCACCTATCGCCACCCTGAGAGCATGAATGAACTAGAATACTATTTTCCGAATTGCTGTTATTTTTTAGAAAGTTATCCAGATGGCGATCCGATTAGTCCATTAAGGCGAATTTGGTATCAGTTTGGTGGATATGTATTCTTGGAGGTGGGGCTTATTAAGGTCGAAGGAGGTGGGCCAAATGTAGTTAAAAGCCCTTATCCGCGTGTTATGGCTATTGATAGAAACGGCAAGGATATAACTGAAAAAATCGCACCTAGGTAAAAAGAAAAAATCTATCGCACTCTAATGTCAATTACGTAGAAAGTGAGTGAAATATATGCCCCTACCCACGGCCGAAATGGTAACTTCACAATTCCTTTACGGCTTTCCCAACGCGAAGTTGCTACTGAGGAATCCAACCTGACAGATGCTGAGGAGTACCTGAAGGTTCGCTTCGGCTAACGGTAAGCCTCGATACCATCCGGAAGTCAGTATGCGCCTAGCTAGGTATGGCTGATCCCTTCGTTGAAAATTCGTCTTGAAAATCGCAATTTAAGGTGCCGCTGGAAGCATTAGATCAGGGCTTGCTCACGATTTGAGGAGGAGTGCCTTATAGCTTCCCCGTGGCTGCGGAAATGGGGCAAGAACATCGGCGAGCCAGGCCTGTGGGTCGATGTCGTTCATTTTTGCCCTGACAGTGAGGATATACATGGCGGCCGTCCGCTCACCGCCGCGCTCGGAACTTGCAAAGAGCCATGACTTCCGACCCAGGGCAACGCCACGCAGGGCGCGTTCTGCCGTGATGTTCGTCAGGCAGATGCGCCCGTCATCGAGGAATGTTGTAAAGGCTCGCCAACCGTTTTCTTTCTTGAACATGTAGGTGATCGCCTTGGCCACCTTGTTGTGCTTGGGCAGTTTCGCGCGGTCTTCCTGAAGCCAGTCATGGAGATTTTCAAGAATGACCTAAGGCTGCTCATCGAAGCGATTTCCAGGATAGTCAAGCCAGAGCTTTCAATCGGTCGGGATCTGTATGCGCTCCTCGCGCGCAGCGGGCCTCCGCTAGATATCACCTTACAAGTATGGCCTCGCAGGTAATAGTGGTATACGTTCATAGACCTGCATCAGCAACTCCGCGGCTTCACCGCTCGCGAACAACCTTTTTCATTGACAGGTAAATGTGGGCGCATTATCCTACCTTTAACAACTAACCTATTGTCTTGCGAGGCTCGGACTCCAAGGGACTAGGGGAAAAAGCCGGCGTATGCCGGTTTTTTTATGCTTCGAGGACTGCCTTCTGCCGTTACGCACACGCATCTACATTGATGGCTACAATCTCTACTACGGCTGCCTGACCAAGACACCATACAAATGGCTCGATGTACTGGCTCTTTTTGAGACCGGCATACTTCCCACAATTCTCTACCAATCAGCGCGTGGCCGTTCCGGGGCGGCAATGGAACTCCTGCACGAGCCCGCAATCAAGTACTTCACGGCTGATATTATTGAGACGGCAGCTAAGGGCCAAGATTCAGTTTCGTCGCAAGCTCACTACCATAACGCACTTACAAAAAAGCTTGGTAGGCGCATAGCCTTTGTTAAGGGAAACTACTCCATCTATAAAGCGAAGCAGCCGCTCATTTCTGCAGATGCGCCCGAGCGTAAACCGCGTGAATGCGAAAAAGTACAAGTGTGGAAGTTCGAAGAGAAACAGTCGGATGTAAATATTGCTTTACATATGTTTGATGATGCCTTGCAGGGTAAGGTGGATCAGGTTGTTCTGGTTACAAATGATACTGACTTAGTACCCGCGTTCCAAATGCTTGAAGCACGCTGCCCGAATGTCGTCAGAGGGCTCGTGGTCCCAACCCGAAAACCTTCAAAAGATAAAGCTGTAGAGCGCCACGCTAATGCATCGCTCACGAAGCTTGCGGACTGGGTGCGCAGGTACATTACTGACGAAGAACTTCAGCGAGCTCAGCTACCCGATGTCGTGGTTGCGACAGCAGGTGGACGAGCTTCAAAAAAGCCTGTTTCTTGGTATGCGCGGCCAGACCATTTGATGAAGTTGATTGCAAAAGCAAAGCCTGTACTTGGGGGTGAAGGTAGGATTATGAAGTGGGCCCGAGAGCCGAATCAGTGGCTCAATGATCAGAAGCCCATCGATCTAATTGAAACTGATGAAGGGGCGGCCCTAGTTTTCGCTTACATCGACAAATACATCAAAGATCAAATTAAGGACAGCACAACCATCTAGCCTTCATCAAGAATAGCGCAAACACCCCCGGTGCGCGCGTGATATACAGTCGTGCAAACGTGCATTGTCCATCTCGCGCGTCACCCGCTGAACTTCTGTGTTTGGAACGATCGCAAGGAGGTGGCCGCTGATCTGCGGCGGATTTGCCGTGCCCTTACAGCCGATCAAGCTGGCTTGGAGTTGGATGCCTTCGAGGAAAAATGGGCTGGGAAATATGCCTCTATCGCACCGGCTTGGCGCAGAGCTTGGCAGGAAGTGATCCCGTTCTTTGCTTTTGATCCCGCCATCCGGAAGATCATCTACAGCACCTACGCAATTGAAAGCTTGAACCGGGCAATCCGCAAATCGATCAAGACGCGAGGACCGTTCCCGCCCGAAGACTCGGCGACGAAGCTGATCTACTTGGCGATCCGAAACTTTGAGAAAGGCGGCCGGAATATTCGGAAGTGGTTTGCGGCCGGCAATCACTTAGCCATAATGTTCGAGGATCGCTTCAATGCGTGCCTGTATCTAAAACCCGCATGGGCCAAGCCAGATACACAAAGTTCATGACACTCCCGGACCTCACCGTAAAAGACAGCGGTTCTAGGCGTGTTAAGGACCCAAAACCTCACGAGCAACGTTTTTCACTTTCCGCGACAGTCGCGTAAGAATTTCAGATGAGATCGCGCTGTATTGCCAGAACAGTTCTGTTGCCATCCGTTTCTCAGGAAACATTTCCACGAGACTACCAGCATCAATGTCAGCTTTCACAGATAGACTTGGCGCGATGCCCCACCCGATTCCGGCGCGGCAAGCATCGGTATAGCCCTTGAAAGACGGCACTCGATGAGCATCAGTTGTCGGTACGGCCCCAAAAATATGGTTCACCCACATGTTAGGCAGAGTATCTTTTTCATCAAAAGCAATACCACGAACAGTCGCTAAGCTGGCCAAAGTAATGCCTTCAGAAAGTGAATCGGCATAAATCTTTGGACTGACTACAGCACTGTACTCCAATCGCCCCAATCGCAGTGATTTCAACCCGTCAAGTAGTCGATCCTGCGGTGTAACCGTGGCAATTACTTCTCCCCGTTTCAAAGCATCCGTCGTGTATTCGCGGTCGTCGCGCAAGATATGGATCAAGACGTCCTCGCTAGTGCAAAATTCAGAAATTACCCGATTAAACCATGTGTTCATACTGTCACCGCTGACCCCAATCCGTAGCACTGGCGGCGCATCCCCCTCGACAAGCCCCGACGTTTGAAAATCAGACTTGACGTCCTGCTCCAATAGCTTGACCTGCTCCATATGGGCAAAAAGCCGATAACCCGTAGGTGTCGCCTCACAAGGCTTTGAGCGGATCACCAAAACTTGGCCAATGCGACTTTCCAACAGTTTCACACGCTGGGACACCGCCGACGCTGTAATGTTTAGCCGTGCAGCAGCACCTTCGAAACTGCCTTCGCGGATAACGGCCCAAAGAGCATCCATAAGTTTGTAATCAAACATTATAACAGTAACCGACAATCAGAAAATTCGCGCAAAAATAGCACGCTCCTGCACGTAAATCAAGTTTTGCTAAGGTTGCCTTAGAAAACTTATCTTTTCTAATCTTTATTTTTCACTCAGCCTTGAGTTGCCCCGCCCACATGCGGGTCGCGTGGAGGATTAGCCGTGAATTATGACCGTGAAGTACGTGCCTATTGTGACACAGATCGCGATGATGCGATCACCTTGTTTGAAGCAGGCAATGCTCAACACCACAGCACTAATACGATGGTGCATCTTGATGCCTATATGCGACGCGCCCGAATGTTGCGCCAGATAGGACAGTAAAATGACTATGGATCAACCCAGCTACCTGCGCATGATCAGGCGTATCTCTTTTTTTGCGGCAATCAGTTATGCGGTGGACTACTCATTTCAGTTGGTCGACATGTTCTGGATCGCTCAACTTGGTGCAGCGGCACCGACAGCGATTACGTTGGTCTCTGTAATTCTCTTTGCCGTTCTCGCTTTGAACGAGATCGTAGGCGTCAGCACCGTTTCTTTGCTATCGCAATCGGTGGGTCGCGGCGATGAAACCGAAACTGGGGCGCTGATCCTGAACTGTCTGATCGTGAAGTTTGTCCTTGGCGTCGCGATGGTTGTCCTTTTGGGTGCCATTCTGTTAACCACTGTCTGGTGGCAAAGCCTTGATGGCGCTTTGCGACAACTTACACTGGAGTATGCTTGGGTGATCTGGCCTTCGCTCATTCTATTGCCTGTTTACTCAACCATAATGACTGTTTTGAGGACCGTAGGGTTGGAAATCATGGCCGCTGCGATTTCGGTGATGATCCTAGCTGTCAACGCGGTGGCCACTCCGTTACTGATTTTTGGCTTTGGGGAAATGCAGGGGCTTGGGATTTCCGGAGCTGCTTGGGCGACAATCCTGTCGCAATTCATGGCTCTATTTGTATCCATGAGCGTACTCATTCGGAAACGTCCTGCACTGAGTGTATTGCGCCGATCAGCGATTAGCTGGCAGCCGACTCTCTATCGCAAACTTGTCCTGATTGGATTACCTATCGGCGTCATGATGGTGGTGTACAGTTTGGAGAACCTTGTGCTGGCAAACCTCGTGTTGGATTATCCAATCGCCGTCAGCGATGGCTTTGGCATAGGTGCGCGCATCTTTGGTTTTGTATTCATCATCAATCTGGGGGTTACGGTCGGCGTCGGCATTGGTACAGGCAAGATTCTCGGTGCAGAGGGAACTTCCGATGCCGCCGCAGAGACTATCCGCGTTGGTACGCAACGGTTGTGTCTGGGCCTCTTAGCGCTTGGATTACTAATCTGGGCAAGCGCATCACTTTGGCTAGACCCTGTACTTTCAACCTTCACCGATACCCCAAAAACAGCAAGAACAGCCGCAGACTACATCCGCTTCATGCTACTTACCAACTGCTTGTTCATGGTAACCTATGCGCTGAACGGTGTATTCGAAGGTGCTGGCGTGACTTGGCCTATCCTCGCGGCTGGGCTCGTGAGCTACGCGGTAATTGAATTTCCCCTGCTATATATCCTGCACAATCATGTGCCCGGAAACTTATTGTTGCTCTGGAGCTCAATCTGCGCAGCAGCATTCGTTAGTCTTGCAATTACCCTGAAATTGTTTCGTCTTCGCTATTGGGATGTCACCAAAAAATCAGGAGAGGTCGCGCGAATATAAATGGGGATTGTATATTTGACAAACTCGTAGCGTAAGGTAAGTTCATAGTCAGTCTAAAGGATTCTTATTTATGGCGATTATGGCAATCAATTACGACTTGAAGGCTCCAGGTCGGGATTATCAGCCGCTTTACGATGCGATCAAGACCTACACCTGGTGCCACATTCTGGAGTCATGTTGGCTTGTGGATACGCAGAAAACGGCAGCGGAAGTGCGGGACCACCTCAAGGCTAAAGTCGATGGAAACGACGAGATTTTCGTAGCCCGTCTGCAAGGCAATTGGGCCACCAGCTTTAGCGATCAGGCGACTGACTGGCTGAAGTCACCATCCCGCAATTGGGGGTAGCGCCGTACGGCATATCGTCAACCTTGAAGGTGGTACTGCTTCGCCAGTTTGCACAGCTTTTAAGCCGCTGGCCAGCGCCAACAGCGACCATTATCACTAATGATTTCCATCATAGACACAAGCATGCGCTTCAGGCTATCCCTAAGCCTCCTTGGTCAGCCCAAGGTGCGCGGTCGAAATGGGGGCCAGTTCAATCATACCCTTTTCGATCCCGGCCGCGGTATCTTCGCGCCTCGATAAGCTGCAAAAAGCTAGGCCATCCGCTGCTGGGCTTCGGCTGTCGGCGCGGAATCGTCATAGAAAAATCTTAAAATACTAAGTTTCGCATAGACCTTAGCATGATCTTCTGAGCTACTCCCCATCTGTTGGACAGGAGCTGGCGTAATTTAAGCTACTCTCTGCACCTGCTGATCGGGTTGATTGATATCATTTCTCTGCCAATAGACCAACGCCGGTGGCTTGCCGCCGAGGGCTGAGTGAGGACGCTGGTGGTTGTAGAAGGTCATCCATTTCCGAATGGCTGCTTTCGTCTCTGATCCGGTCTCCCAGGCATGCAGGTAGACACACTCGTATTTCAGGGTGCGCCATAGCCTCTCGATGAAGATATTGTCGAGGAACCTACCTTTCCCATCCATCGAGATCCGCACCCCGGAACGCCGCAGCCGATCCGTCCAAGCGAAGGACGTGAACTGGGATCCCTGATCTGTGTTCATGATCTCGGGCGGGCCGAACTTATGAATGGCCTCGTTCAGCGCTTCGACGCAGAAGTCGGCCTCCAGGGTGTTCGAGATTCGCCAGGACAGAACCTTTCGGGTGTGCCAGTCCATGATCGCCACCAGGTAGAGGAACCCTCGGCGCATGGGCAGATAGGTGATGTCCGAACACGAGACCTGGTTCGGGCGATCCACCCGCAGACCTCGCAGCAGGTAGGGATAGGTCTTGTGACCCTTCGCCGGCCTGCTCGTGTTGGGCATCTGGTAAATCGGCATCAGCCCCATGAGGCGCATTAGCCGGCGTATCCGCTTCTCGTTCACGAGATGCCCGTCATTACGCAAGTGCCAGGTCATCTGCCGGACACCGAAGAACGGCGTCTCCAGGAACTGCTCATCAATCTGCCGCATCAGGCCGAGGTTCTGTTCGGTCTCGCCCTTCGGCTCGTAGTAATAGGACGAGCGCGCAATCGACAGCAGCCTGCACTGCTGACCGATGGACAGCTGGGGATGGTCAGGCTCAATCATACCACGCCTCACTTCCCGCCCCAGGGCTTCAGCTTTCGTTCCAAAAAAGAGTTGGCCACGGCCAGCTCCCCAATCTTGGCGTGCAGCTCCTTCACCTGCTCCTCGTCGACCTCAAGTCTCTTGCGGCCTCCGCGTTCGAACACGCCGGACGCGCCTTCGAGCAGGGCGCGTTTCCATTGATGGATCATCGTCGGATGCACTCCGAACCGGCTTGCCAGTTCGGCCGCCGTCTCCTCCCCCTTCAGGGCTTCCAGCGCGACCTTCGCCTTGAACTCGGGCGCGTGCTGCTTGCGTTTCGACATTTCTGATCTCCTTCTCGTCGAAGATCAGCAGACTGCAAATCGTAGCTTATGTCAGTGTCCGATTTTCAGGGGGTAGCTCACTTCAGCACCTACTAGGATGCCGGGAAGCGCGTAGAGAAGCGTCGCTGCACAGCCTATACGGCCTCAGCGCAACCGGAATGTCGCTTCACATAACCCGTTCAAGTTTTTAGACATCTTCCGGTTGATCGGAGGTGGTTCGCCTGTCCTGCAGAAGGTGCAGCGGGGCGGTCTCAACGAAGCGCTCCACAAGTTTCTCATCAGGCCCAGTTGGTTTGTAGGACTTCTTGTGAGCGCGCCATGCAACGTAAAGCGCGCCAACGCTACCTGCGATACCACAGATGACAACCAGAGTTTCTAGTGTCATTTCTAAAAATCCTCCATTTAAGCGCGCAAGTCATCAAGACCAACTGCAATCTCCGCATCGACTGAATACATGTTTAGGGCAATCACTGCATCTTCCGAAATAGTACTCCTTTGCACTTCTGGAATGTCTTCTACAGATGCATTGAGGAGAGACACATTTAAGTTCCTGAAATGCCCCCATTGAGACCTCGTTCCAGTCTCCTCTCAAATTCAGAACGGTTTCGGCATTGGGCGTGTCAGACTGTGCGACCTCGTGCAGCTTACGTTGCGCGTGCGCTTAGCGGTACGGTAAAGCATCACCATTATCAACACGTTTGAGTCGGCGATGGTAGTTCGGATGCTCGTCTATTTGAAGGATGCCCGAGAAGCCCCTCAAACGTCATCTGCATATTGGCCGGACCGCCTCGGGACATAGGTGAAGGCTGCGCCGGGCGGGACCGCGTCAGCCCATAGCCTGTCATCTCGGGCCAACGCTCGTAAATAGGCAGCCTTGGTCTTGCGTTTGCCGGGGTCCAGCACTTGGGCACGGATCTCGTCATGAAAAGCTTGGCAGACTGCTTCAAGTCGGGGATCAGCGCATCAAACACGGGCCGCAATTCATAAGACGCTTTGCGAACTCATCCCGAAAGTGACGAACAGTTCAGATCGATGCGTTGGCGCCTGTATATCTGCGCTTGCCGGTAAAGCGGCAGATGAGCCGCGTATTTGCTGACCAGCACATGCGCCACAGGGGCCTCCCATGGCATACCAACCGGGAATAAGCCGTACGGGTGCAGCGTTTTGAATGACGCCGGTTGTGCAAGACCGGCAGGCTTACTTTGGGCGGCGGGTGACAATGACACGGAACTGCGCGGGAAGGTGGAGGTTTCAAGTGGGATTAGCCGAGTCTGTCTATTCGCCTTTCTACCCTAATCGCTTTGGGCGTTCAGTTTGGAGACTATACTCTTACTGTCGAAGACGACGCGCGCACGATCTACGACATGATGATTAATTTCGTCTTCTAGGTCGCCATCAAACAACTGCAGTATGGTACCTATAGACGTTCTCAATTCTAATGAAGCTTGCACGGGGCACCAGCCCATTAACGTGCATCCAGCTTTGAACTCCCAACGGCGCATCTTCTCTCCATTGTCTCTGCCAATTTAGGTTAACATGTAATAATTAACGAACAGTTAAAGCTGGGGGAGTTTCCTTGTAGCTTGACGTGTTCCCCCTCCCTAGAGAGTTCTTGGTTCGAAGTTTGCATGTTCTGCAGTTAGAGAGGCAGGCGTTGCGAAGAGTCATTCTAGCCAAAATAGATTGTGGGCATTTTATGGGTCACTAGGCATGCATAGGGTTCAACGAACTCTGACGGAGACATGGCAGTAGCGACGGCATGTTTTACAAGCGGCGCTCGGAGTATGGCTGCGTGGACATGTTCGATTCCGAACATGCCGAAAACACGAACCTAAAGAAAAGGTCGGCATAACTCACGCTTCACGTGCCCACGTTGAAGGAGATGCTGGAGGTGCAGGCAGGCGAAGACCATGCGACTAGGAGGCGCGTTCTCTGAGGGGTAACGTTATTGCTCACCCTTATGCCCTCAAGAAATCATCATGGTAGATGCCGGCTACTACATGTTACAATATATTTATTGATAACGACAGCTTAGAGGAAGATAGGGTTATGAGCTTCAAGCTAACAATTAACGCCGAGGAAGAGGCTCTTTCTCTCAAAGTCAGAGGCTTTGATGCAAGAGATTACGAGCTGGTACAAGCCCGATTGACAGAAGTCGCAGAGCTTCTCGAAGAAATCCTATCTTCTGATGAAGCCGCAAACAGTCTCACCGAGGCAGAGCTCACGCGGTTAGAGCCAAGCCTCGCGGCGCTGGAGCTAAAGTACAAAATTCTTTTGCACCAGGCTGGTGAGCTGGCGCAGGCCGCTAAAGGCATCGCCCAAGGCCATGAGACAATTTCTCAGCACGGGTTTCCGGAGCTGGATGATGCCTGAGCAAAGAACGGCGACTGTCCACTTTGGTGCAAACCGTATCGCGACTGGCTTTATAGAATGCATATCAAACCACTTGGGGAAGGTCTTACTAAGTACGTCGACCAAAGCCATCACGCGCCACGAGTACGTTGAGCACTTTAGAGCGACCATGACCGCCTCAGACAAGCTGGGCCTTCTACAAGGGGCTGTTGAGCCTGTTCTAAGAAACAAAAAAGCTCTCGATGCCTTTAAGCACGTCGTCATCAGCGAACACGCCCTTCTCGGCCCGGTAAGCGATATGCTGACCAAAAAGACAATGTTCCCTAAAGCCAAGCGAAGAGCTCAAAACCTCGACAATGCGTTCTCCGACCGCCAGCTGCATCTGCATTTAGCAATCGCCCCTCAAGCAGAATCTTGGACATATCTGCTGGCGGATGATGACATCTCCCCCGGTCCTTCTGACCGCGCCGTGCCAGTTCATTCTTGGGCCGGCTTGGTGTCTCGCATCACGGCTGCCTGTCCCAGAGCTACCCTAACAGTTTGGAATTTCGAGCAGCCCCATCAGGTGATGCTGCCGTTCTTGGCAGCCCTGCTTGATATAGACGTCGAGCTTATTGATCCTCAAACCCGCAAAGCCCTGTCGCAAGAGGCTTGCCATCACCTCAAAAGCGCAAAGCTTCTCAGTAAGATTGTCCAAATCGATGAAGAGCTCCAGATCCGCATGGATGCCCAGTATGAGCTCGATCTGATCAGGATTGCCGCCATGTCGAAGGTCACCTTGCGTGACGGCTGAGGCCAAGTTCGACCTTCGCCACGTCAGACAATGTTCCATGCCCCTTTCTTACGTTTCTTGATAGAAGCTTTCGCCAAAATGGCTTCGAAGAAACGCGGCCTGGGGCGCGGCCAGCTTCTCCAAACGCTCAATGACATAGTCCGGCAACTGTAGCGGCGCTGTTTGATGAACTCTCTCAGCAGCCTGAGTGTATGCGGAGGAAGGCAAGCCACAATGATGCTCAATCTTGCGCAGAAGGCTCAAAGGATCTTTTCCGATTTGTCCGTAGGGTAAGTACAGCAATCGATCTGGTGTAAAACGTGCGCTCCACCGCGGCACATTGTTCAGATAATCTCCGCGCGTACGAAGCGCAGGCATGTCTAAGAGCGCCTCCCACTCCTGTGGCGATGAAGGCAGTTTCTTCCTGCGATGCGCATTCATGCGTAGCTGAGACTTCAACCGATCCAAGGGGTTACGGATGAGATAGATCAGTTTGCTCTGCGGCAGAAAGCGCCTGAAAAAGTCCACACCCTCATCTGGAATACATGAGTACTCCGGCGTGACATCAAGACATTTTTGATCCTCCGGCGCGCGGGAGAAAATGTACTTATACCATGTGCCGTTCAAAATGGGCGCGGTCTGCAGACGATCAAGATACGCCAGATAGGCCTCATCTGGGGGTGAGGCGCTTGCGAGATGGCGCGCGCGCGCGCCCTGAAGTCCCTGTTTAACATGCCACGGCGCCCACCGCCGGCATTCAGCAATGAACTTATGGTCAAAGAAATGCAGCTCCTTGAAGGGAGGCACCCAAATGTCCCGTCTTGTTGCCAAGGTGACATGTAGCCAAGACGTGCCTGCCTTCTGCGCGCCGATACACAGGATATCGGGTTTACGACCTTTGTTCATATTACATTCCTGCTTGTCTCATCCTGAGACCAAGCGCCGATGAAGCCCCCAAACACGAGAGCGGTACAGGATACGCTCACCACCGGCTCAAGCATTGTTCTTCATAATCCGCTGTAGCCGCTCTTTGACTCTATCGTCTACCAGAGGCGCGGCCTTCACCCCTGATATACGCTTAAACCGCCTATAGACGGTTGGGCCAAGCTTTAGGCGCTCCATCACTTCCATCAGGATCTTTCCGGCCGTCGGTTCCGATGCCGCCACCTTCGCTGAGCGCGCAAACATATTGTCGATCATATCTCCCTTCTCCACCCAATAGGTCAGCATGCCATCAAACAATGCCCCTCCCGATGAAAAGCGTCTACGCGGGGGCCACGGACGCTTTGGGTAGAACAGTTTAAGCTCGCTCTCGTGCAGCTTCGCAGTATTTGCGAAGATACTGGCACTCATTCCAACAGCACATTCTCCGGAACTTCGGCCCAAATCTGCGACCGTATCTGCGATCGACACTAACCAGCGTAGGGAAAGCTCTGACCGGATCACCTCAAACTGTTCATCCAAGATCCGCCAAAAGAGCCTAAGGGCACTCTCACAGCTCGGGTCCCTGCGCAGCACGACGATCGTACAGGCCAGCAGGTGCGAGAGACGAGAAGCCCCAGAAAACTCCGGCTGAAGCTTCTGAAAATGAGCTACCAGATCTTTTGACCGCCCCGCCCAAGCCCCCGTTGGAGAGCCCGGAATAATCATATCTGCGAAGGGTTCAAGCACAGAGCTATCCTCAGGCAGCGCTTGCGCAGCATCTTTCAGAAAGATCTTTTCGTCCGAGAAATAAGCGGGCCAAAGATCGTAGACCGTCCTGTCCTTAGGCCTCAAAGGTTCGAAGTTATATCGTTTCTTTGTGGGTTCAGGGCGACCGGACGCATACGCCAAAAAGCGATAGTCATCCGCAAACAGGCGCATGAAGCGCTCTTCATCCTCCTGCCGCCACCGTTCCTCGTGTTTTTGCCCGTTCCGAGACGCGCGAAGTCGCGGCAGTTCTGCTGCGATCCCGAAGTTCGCACAAAACGCCCCAAAATCCTCTTCGAGGGTTTCGAACCGAAGAACCGTGTCTGCATAGAACAAGCAGTTAAACGGATGGGTCTGGGGAATGATATGATGTTTGAAGTTCCAAGGGATGTCCCGATGACTGCGGTCAAAGCCAATCCACGGGTCTTCCAGCACATCGAGCGCTTGCGAGATGGACAGATCGGGCCATCGCGGCTCGGCATAATAGTCCCCCTCCAACTGATTGCCGAACTTGAACATCCGGAAAGCAGACAGAAATCGAGCTTTTGGCTCGCGCACAACCGCCAAGCTGTGCCGGTCTCGGAAGCGCTCCGGCACATGACCAAAGTACCGTCCTTCAAGCCTCCCAAGCGCGTCGCGCACCGATGTGCCGCCGGTTTTGGGCAGATGGATGAAAACAATATGCGGCTCGTTGATTATGAAGTTTGTCATTTCGTCCTAGAGTAGTGTTTGGAGCCGGCAGGTGAATCCCGTTTGTCATTTGTGGCCGAAAAAAGACGTGCTGTGAAACGTATACCATCAATGGCGCTCGAAACACTCTCCATTTATGAGACAAATTCTGGCACTAATTGGGCTAGGCCAAAGAAGCATGGAGCGCGGTTGATGTATCTACGGTTTAGCTCTCCATGTACTTATCCAAGCCAAGACTCTTCTGCGAAAGGAGAGGGTGCAAACGCGATCACGCTACCTGTTGCGATGAACTATACGGTCGGCAGAGCGCTCAAGATCGTCGTTCCGAGCAGAACAGCCATATCGACGACATACTGTGGATTGCGCGACCAGCGGTAGAACCCGTTGGTTTTGCCCTCTACTCCTGCGGCGTTGCATTAGGTCGATGCCGACGACCGCAGGCCAAACCACGGCGTTCCCTGCCACTATGAGAGGCAGACCTACTCCGCAGCGAAGCCAGTGGCCCCCCCCCCAGAGCACTCCACTCAATGTGGTCTTAGAGGATCGCGCCACCAAATACTGCTAGGAGGGGTGGCCAGTCCATGATCTAGCTCAGCAAATTCACCAACTGCGGGCGCGATAGACGATGGATTGGGGCGAAGGATCTCCCGATCAGCATCACGATTGGACCTGCTTCGCAGGGAAGCCCTACGGTCAGCGTGCTTGGAAAAAGGTCATTTATCCGTGCCCCTCCTCGCCATGTCCCCGCCCGTCGAACTGAGAAGGAGCGTCACAAGCGTGGTGCGTGCATTCCAGCTCAAGCGTCGTGTGGTCGATGTCGAACCGGTCAGCCACGGTTGCCTTGATCTGCAGCTTCAGAGCGTCTGCATCGGACCAACGCCCTTTAGCAATAACAATATGCGCGTCGAATGCCGCACGGTGCTCGTCCATTTGCCAGAAGTGCGCGTGATGGATGTCTGCAACGCCATCGATTTCGCGCACGGCATAAAGAACCGTTTCGGTCTCGATCTCGGGCGGGGAACCAAGCATCAAGATACGTATCACAGGCCCTATCTCTCTGAGAGATTGCCACAGAATGTAGCCAGCGATCAAAACCGTCACGAGCGGGTCGATAAGCCGCCAATCATAGAGCAAGATTAGCGTGCCAGCGACAATCACTGCGATGGAGCCGAGCGCGTCAGCCACGTTGTGCAGGAACGCGGCGCGGATGTTCACGCTGGATTTGGACATGGCATATGTCAGTGTGGCAGTCACCCCATCCACAATTAGCGCGATCACCGCGATGATGACGATCATCCAGCCTTCAACGGGCTGCGGATCGACGAAGCGCATCGTTGCCTCGTAGAGCAGATAGAGGCCTATCATGATCAGAGTGGTGTAGTTTATGAGCGCTGCGACAACCTCTACCCGGCCATAGCCGAAAGTCATATTCGCATCGCGCGGTCGCCGCGCGACCTTGCGCGCACCGAAAGCGATGATGAGAGAGATCGCGTCTGAGAAATTATGCAACGCGTCAGCAATAAGAGCAAGTGAGCCGGACAGGATGCCACCGACGATCTGGGCGACTGTCAGGCCAATGTTGACCGCGATGGCGGCGAAGACGCGACGGTCGCCGGCATCGGGATCGATGTGGTGATGGTGGCCGGTGCCCATGATGGCTCCCTTTAGATTCGGAACGTTTTAAAATATATAGGATCTACAGCGACTATAGGTTCAAGGGGACAATATGAAAGAATACTCCATTGGAGAGATGTCGCGCCGCACTGGGGTAAAGGTTACGACGATCCGCTACTACGAAAGCCGGGGTCTGATACCCTCGCCTGCGCGCACGACCGGGGGACAGCGGCGGTATGACGAAGTTGGGCTCGAACGGCTCGCCTTCCTACGTCATGCGCGCGAACTGGGTTTCGAGCTTGATGACATAGCTGAACTAATGACGCTTTCCGAAGCCCCGTCAGAAGATTGCGCGCCTGCCCACGAGATCGCACGCAAACAGCTTGCGACGGTGGACCGACGCATAGCCATACTCACGCGACTGAGGAAAGAATTGGCGCGTATGGCCGATGCGGATGATCCTGGGCACGCGGGAAAGTGCCGGGTAATCGAAGTTCTGGGAGACCACCGGCTCTGTATTGGTCCCCATGATACTTGGCAAAAACACCCCGCCCCCGGCAAGCACCACCGGGGCCGGGGTTCTTTGAATGGATTGAATGAGAGCCCCCTAGAGGTCAAGACCAAATGAAATCGCTTCAATGAGTTGTACATGCACAGTCGCACGATCCGTGCCGTCCGGGTCCGTGCAGATCGGGTCGTCCTGTTCCTCTTCGAGTGGCTCGGCGGCACGGGGTTTACAGGTGCTGAGGAAGGTAAAGTGGTTCGCTGGTGCAATTTCAACATAGGATGCATTGGGCAACCTGTTCGCAAGGTCATTGCCAGCCGGTCCTACGTCAGTAGCACCAAGCCTGTCTGCGTCACCTAGATTAATAAGTGTCATCCCCGCCAAAGCGCCCTGAAGCGTTGCGGGATCAGTGGCGTCGCCGAAGCCGGGATCAACAATAACGGCTCGTGATATACGCGGATCGCGTGCATCCGCTTCAAAACCAGGATAGTCCGCGAACCGCACATCGCCTAAACCGAAGAAGGTATAATCAGCGGCCTCCGGATAAGTGCTACAGTTTATGTCTTGAGATGCACCATCGAAGCGGACACCGGCCAGAACCTCGCTGCTACGTTACTGTCGCTGAAAAACACCAGCATCCGCCGGCGCCATACCGTGTATTTTTGGAGGCCCAGCATCCGCGCTAGTTTGCGCCCAGACTGCGGTGGTGCAAGGCCTAGCATATCTCTCAGTGTGACCATGATCGGGTCCGGGCGGTGGAGGCGAACGATGGCGTTACCCGTTCTGCTCAAATAGGTTTTTGGCAACCAATGCAGCGGATGCGCTGGACCTTAATTTGGGTGCCGCCCCACTTCTGCCGACGTTCGTCGCCCCAGAAGGGGCACTTGTGATCTTGGTTTGTCCGCGCTTCGATTTCCGAAACCGATTCGTCTTCTGTAAGAGTTCCCAGAACTTCGACTAAGCGTTCTCGACCTGGGCCGGGTTCAGGGGGTCGGGGGCAGCGAGAAGCCGGCGAAAGACGTTGAAAAGCGCAGTGATATAGGCCTGTCTGCGAGGTAATGAAGCGCACCATCACGGTTTGCGGACACCCCCTAGATTTAAGGCAAACGCCTACGACGAAGCTCAGATTTACTCACGTTTGAATCTAAGAGAGGATTTTGCATCTAGGCTCAACAGCCCATTGGCAAAAGAGTGCTTTTCCATATATGGAAAAGGAACGCCGGTCGAGGTTTCCCTTGGACCGGCGCACTAAATTTGGTGTCGTTGGCGCATTACGCGTTAGCGTCAGTGGGACCAGGTCGACTGCTTAACTAAAGGGATGATATAGCCGACGTGTCGCGAAGTCAAACTAATTTCGAATATTCTGAGGAGGTCTTGACTTCATTAAGAAAGTCGATGTCTCCGGAACGGTTCGACCCATACACTCACAAAGCCGGCGGGGACCGGGAACTTGCTGCGGAGCTGTATGTCTATAACTCGAGAGTTGCCGAGGCACTCTTGCATCCGCTTAACTTGATCGAAGTGACTTTGAGGAACTCGATAGACAGGGTTCTCGTGAAACTGCACGGGCATGATTGGCATCTTTCTCAGCAAGTTTCAGATGTTTTCTTGATGGAGGGTGGTGCGAACACTTTACAGGCGGCGGTCAGCCGTTCTGGGAGAAATGCTCTTCGCGGTGATATTATTGCGAATTTGTCCTTTGACTTTTGGTCAAACATGTTCCGCGACCACTACGGCGATTTCTGGCGATATCATCTATTAGAGGTAATGCCGAATCTGCCAGAAGGGGTAACACGACACGATCTCCAGGTATCGGTGAAGACCATAAACAACCTCAGGAACAGAGTTGCCCATTATGAGCCAATCCTTGACATGAATGTCTCAGGGATTTTGACAAACGTTTTTAAAATTGTTGGGTATATCTGCAAAGATACGGCGGTCTGGGGCAAGCATAATGCACGCTTGCAGGCTGTTACCCGAACTCGGCCTCAGACGGCTGGAAAGTCCTCTACACCGCTCTCTACAAGGCTTGATAAGAACTTCGCAATCATTTCAACAAATGACAGCCTCTTGACAGCCCTGAACAAGCTAGATGTCAATTCCATGGTTGCCGTAATTGAAAACGATCAGAAACAGATCGCAGGCGCGGCAAGCGCAAAGACATTTCTGAACCAGATCATTCAGTGTTCATGTCAAAATGGCCTGGAGGGTATGATCGACCTAAGTGAGATCTCTATAATAGAGATACTTACAGATAAACCGTTCGAGCCATGGAAGATGTTTCCAGATGAAGTTTCAATCCAAACTGTTGCAGCTGAGTTTAATTCGAAAACAATCAAAATAGCTGTTGGTTACGATGTCGAAAGCTCAAAAGTGAGCGGGGTCATGCTACGGGCCCATCGGAAATACTAAAGAAATCTTGCAAGTAAGCAAGCCTTAGACATTTACCGTTATGAACTTGCGGCTCTTGTCAGCTTTATTTAGCAGTTCGGGGGGAGGGGCTGACGCTGCTTGCCACCCGTTAAAATTTCCGCGATATCTGCTACGGATTAACGTTTCCACACGCTGATTCATTTGGGATTCGGTTTATGCCGTGAGGCAATTTCTTAGAGCCCGGGCGTAGAATTCAGGCAGGAACTCCTAGTTTGCTATGAACCGGGATTGGGTGGAGCGGCGGCAGGTGTGGGTGATTAATGACTTCCTAGGCCAGTCGTGCAGCTTCGGTCTGCTTTCTGATAGCTTCTCTGATCGATTGATGCCGCATTTCCAATACGATCGGCTACAAAGAGCCTACCGGAATAGCAATTTTCCAAGCTGGCGCACTTGTTACTGTGCGTCAGGGCGAGCAGGTGAATGTCGGCCCAAATTTTTGAATGCCCATCTCGCGAAAGACGCTTCCGGTATATTTCGGACACACCAGGCAATTGCAGCTGTCGCAGCGATCGCGAACGCGACCCGCCCCCCGAGCACAGCGCCAAGGTCCGCACCAATGGCAACCATAATAAGGGTATCCTCGATGACACTATGCGCGAACCCCATGAACACACATGAGATGAAAATTTGACGCGGTGAGACCAAGCCCGACCGTGCTTCCCGAATGAGGAGACCTCCGCCATACGAAATCCCCAAGAAGAGGCCCACCGCCGTCAAATGCCCTGCCTCGCCGCGTATCCCAGCCAACTGCAAAAGAGGCGCGAGCGCTTTCATAACGAGCTTTAGAATGCCCGTGACCTTCAGTATCTCCAGGCCCCAAGTTAGCGCGAGGAGGATGAAGAACATGGTAACCATCGCCTCAAGAAGGCCGGTGAGAAACCCGGTCCAATCGGGCGTCGCGTTCATCGGAATCCACGCAGGGTTTACCGGTTCAGAAAGCCAGCCAGTGGCAACAAGCAAATTGTGCAGCAAGAAGGCATAAAGCAGCCCACCGAAGATACGCAGAGTTGTGGTTGTTAGCATTCGAGGCCCCGCCTGCTGAATGATCTTCTGCTCGATCGGCAAAGCGTGCGCAAAAAGGAGCAGAGCCGAGAACACCGTCACATCCGCCACACTCAAGGAGTCCATCGGGACAAGAACAAAGAGCAGAGGGACCGCCCCCCAGATGCCAACCAACATCCCGCTCAACCAGGCTAAGCCAAGCTCGGGCGGCAGTCCAACAAGGCTCATAATAGGCGCGAACGCAGGGGCGATCGCCTCGATCACCCCCATGCGTGACAGCAGTTCTGTGAAAACTGTAATCGGAACCATAACCCGGAGGAGCACCCAGTATACTTCCAGTGCTTCCAAAGTTTTAACGTAGGCGGCGCGGAGGATTGGCATCGAAAAATTCCTAAAAGATTATACCGGCCCTTCTACTGCGACCCCTGTCGCATGTGTGGTCAAATATTGCATTATTGTGCAATTTTATTGCAAGATTGCGCTGAGCGAGAGGTAGGATGCATGGATCAACTCGACAGAAAGATTTTGAACCTCTTGCAGCGTGATGCATCACGGTCGAATGTCAGCGTGGCAGAAGAGGTCGGATTATCTCCCTCAAGCTGTCTCCGGCGGGTTCGACGGCTGCATAAGATCGGGATCATCGACCGCACTGTCGCGATCCTGAACCCTGCAAAAACGGGCCGGGGGCTAAAGGCGTTGGTCACTGTCGAACTCAAACTTCATGGTGAACAGCACATGCGCCGCTTTCTGGATATCGCGGTGGCCGAGGATCCCGTATCCCAAGCCTATGCCGTCACAGGCGAGACCGACGTCGTTTTGATGCTAAACCTGCATGACATGGAAGAGTTTGACACGCTTTGCGATAGGTTGTTCCGCGATCAGACCAACGTTGCCAGATTTTTCACAATGATGGTGATCCGCACTGCGAAAGAGGAAACAGCCTTTAGGCTTTAATCACAATATCATGATGGGGTTAATGTCTCTGCGCATATTGAGGGCAACTAAATGCTGCGGGGACCCTGTTTTTGCTCGTGTCTGCCTTTGCTTCTAAGTTTCTTCGTTTCTCAAGCTCAGGCAGCATGATCTGATCGGGCCACTTAGTAGATTGGTCGCGAACACTTCAGCATCTTATTCAAGAAGGTATGTTTGAGTCCTTAGGCAACCGAGGGGTTGTATATCATCTTCCGGGTGAAGCTATGCCCTCCCCAGATGATGTTTTTTGGCGTAAAGGTTGGTGATGGTGATGATCTCGCCAAATGTCTTCAGACTTCGTCAAACCTTGGGGGCAGCTCCTCAGATTTGGAGCCGAGGTCCTCAGGTTTGGAAGCGAGCTCCTCAGATTTTGGAGCTAGCTCTCAAGGAACGAATTCAGTGCGGGACGAGGCTGGTTACTTGGTAAGTGACCAACTGCAGCTCCCGGTGATCGATTCACTCGACGCGCTTGCCATCGATTTCCGTCAGCAACTGATCGAACTTGCTTCTAAGGTGCGTATTCCGGAGTATCCGCCCACTCATTCCGACAACATGCGCCCACCTATTCCGGGGTATCCGCCCACTTGTGACGCGTTGCCGTGAGGCAGTGGGTTGGGGTTATCAGGTTTGAGGGTTTTCGTCACCCATTTTGGTGACGCTTTTCCGCATAGACGGCCCCTCGAGTTCGAGGCGGTAAGCGTTGTGAACGATGCGGTCGAGGATGGCATCAGCGAAGGTTGGTTCGCCAATGACGTCATGCCAAGCCTTGATGGGTAATTGGCTGGTTATCATCGTTGAGCCGCGACCGTAGCGCTCTTCCACGATCTCCATGAGATCCCGGCGTTGCGTGGCGGTCAGTCGGTCTGACCCCCAGTCATTGAGGATGAGCAGCTGTGCTTTGGTGATGCTGCGGAACCGGCGGGGGAAGCGCCCGTCGCCATGGGCCAGTTCGAGTTCTTCGAAGAGACGCGGCATTCGCTTGTAGGCCACAGTGACACCGTCGCGACAGGCTGTTTGCGCCAGTGGGCAGCCGAGCCAAGTTTTGCCGACACCACAGGGCCCGGTAATGATCAGATTGCGCTTGTCGGTGATCCATCTACCGGTGAGCAGACTCTGGAACAGCGTCTTGTCGAGACCACGGCGCGCGCGGTAATCGACATCTTCTGGGCAGGCGCCCACATGGCGCAGCCTGGCGGAGCGCATCCGAGCTTCAAACCGCTTGGTGGTCGGCCAGCCGAATGACACCCAGACAGCTCCGGTAGCCCTGTTCGGGGTGCTTGCGTTCGCGCATCACAACCTCTGCGAAGGAGGCGACATTCGGCCCGACGCGATCGGCCCGTGCGATAATACGCTGCGGCGTCCAGTCCTTGCGGAACTTGTGGTGCGCTGGCATGTGCTCGCGCTGTGTAGAATGTCTGCCGTTTCCAGAAGTGCGCACATGGGAAGCAACACGCTGTCCACCATGGAAGACTTCGACCGTGCGGGCGGTGATGCGAGCCCACAGCTCTTTCTTCAGTAACTGATGGGGCACAGAGTAGTAATGCTTGTCGATTGCGACGTGGTAATCCAGCCCCGCTCGGCACTTCTTCCATTCGGCATAGACATATGGAGCCGTCGGTAGCGGCTTCAGGGCGGGGCTTATCCAACTGCTCGAACAACTGCTTGCGGCTGGCCCCAAGATGCCGAGAGACCTTGTCGTTGAGCTGGTCAAACAACGGGCGAATGGCAGCGTTCACATCCCCGAGGCTAAAGAACTGCCGATTGCGCAACCGCGCCAGAATCCAGCGCTCGACCAGCAAGACCGCCCCTTCGACCTTTGCCTTGTCCTTTGGTTTATGCGGCCGCGCGGGCACAACGGCTGTGTCGTAATGGGTGGCGAGATCCGCACAGGTTCGGTTGATCAGAGGGTCGTAAAAGCACGCTTTGGTGACCCCGGCTTTCAGGTTGTCGGACACGACCTGCGCCGTCACACCCCAAGGAAGCCAAAGGCACGCACATGGCTCGAGATCCAATCCGGCAGCGATTGCGTCCAGGTCGCCTCTGCAAAGGTATAGCTTGAGGCCCCAAGCGTCGCGACGAACAGCTGTGCCGCGCGCACTTCCCCGGTCTGAGGATCAATCACGTCGATGGTATGCCCCGCGTAATCGACGAACAGCCGCTCGCCCGCCGGGTGACGCTGTCGCATCACCGGCGACAGCTTGCCTTCCCATCGTGTAAAGTTCGCAAAATCGGGAGTAGCCGTATCCCTCGGGGTGGTCGGAGCGATGTTCCTCCCACAAAAGTGACAGCGTTACGCCCTTCCGACGCAACTCGCGGTGAATATACGACCAGTCAGGCTGCGTCTTGATCCGTTGGGTGTTCTGGTGAGCTCGGTGAAGGAGGCATCGCTCAAGGTCCGTATCAGACATCTCTGCTGGCAGCGGCCAGCCCAGACCCAACTCAGTAGCGCGATCAAGGTAGCCCCGAAGGATTGTTCGCCCAATCGCCAGACTCGCTGCGATCTGGCGGGTTTGATAGGCCCTCGGCTGACAGCCGCAAAACATCTCGTATCTTCCGCATCGGCAATCTCTTCATCGGGCTTCCTTCATGCCAAAAGGACGAAAGGTAGCCGGTTACAGGTTGCCTCGCAGCAGCACGTCACAGGGGCGGGCGGATACCCCGGAATCGGTGGGCGGATAAAATCGGAACGGGTGGGCGCATCAAATCGGAAACGGTGGGCGGATCACCCCGGAATACGCATCTAAGCCACGGGCAGAACGAAAAATGAACCGAACCGAGTTTAAACAGGTTCTAATTGAAGTATGCCATAGCCACTATATCACGTTGCAAAGCTTGGCCGATCTTGTGAGGCGGCAGCCGGAGTCGTTGCGCGACATCGAGGAGGACCAACAGATTGCTACCGAGTGGCTCTGGTCTTACAGCAACAGACGTCCCAGCATGGGCAACGGCGGGATAGCACTCGCCCAGAAACTGAAGATGGACGCGTAAATTCTACGACCAAGCCCCCGCAAAATCGGGAGGATTACTACATCCTGGGGAAAGAAGCCGTGAGGCTGAGATGGCGATCTTCGAATACATCAATGGAGTATAGAGTCCACGCTACCGACACTCAGCACTGGGCTGGAAAAGCACCGTCGCATTTGAACCAAAGTAGCTTAAACGATCACTTGCGGCAGCACAAAAGCGTGCCAGGTCCTGTCCGGCCCCATAAACCCTCTCCAGCATGGATACAGCCTACTTAGCCACCTGCGGTCTGCCCCTTTCTGAGCCAGTGCTTTGGCAAGAATGCTGCGCCTGCGATCGCCAGAAGCACCATAGACATGCCGATTAACTGAACTGCGCTTAGCGCTTCGGATAGAAAGTACCAGGACAGGCAACCTGCGATAATAGGTTGCACCAAGAGTACAAGTGAGCTGAGTGAGGCTGGAAGCTCTTTAAGAGCAATAGTCGTGAGACCTTGGCCGAGAATTTGACCAATAAGTACAAGAACCAGCAATAGAGCCACCGTCTCGAGCGTCGTTGGTAGCGGGAAGCCTTGGGATGCAAATAGCGGGAGCAAAAAAATCGTGCTTACGATCGTCACCACAGTCATAATTGAGATTGTTGACCGTCCCCTCTTGCGAAGCTCGGTCACACCAACAACGTAGCAAGCATAGCAAAATGCTGCCGATAGGGCGAGTATGTTGCCTATGATTTGCGTGTCCGTACTCTGTGGTGATCCAATCAACAGCGCACACCCTGCCAGTGCGATGGGAAGCATGAACCAGAAATTTACATCGGGTCGCGCTGTGAGGCCGATGAGACCAAGAATACCCACGAAGAACGGCGCAAAATTAGTCAGCAGTGTTGCAACAGCGACATCTGAAAGACGGATTGCCATGTGCATCAGCACCAGGTCAGCAGCAAAGATGAATGCTGTCAAAAATGACAGCATTCTGGTGCTCAGCCAACGTACCGGCTCCGTATTTCTGGCCACACTCCTGGCTGCGAAGATCGTCCCAATAGCAAAGATTGGAGCTGACAACGCAACGCGGTAAAATGCAGAGGCCTCTGGTGAAAGATCGATCGCTTTTACAACGACCGGCGCAACACCGAGGCAGCTCCCGCCCAGTAGCAACAGCGCAAAAGATAATGCAGGCAAGCTCTTTTGGCTTTCAGGCTTACGAAATCCCGGCATTCCTGAACTCCTTTATTTAGTTGTTTTGCGATGAAGCCTTGGCTTGGACATGATCGAGAAATGGCTGTTTCAAGATGATAGCTCGGGTATGAATACCTGTCAGAACACACTCATTCCCATCATTTGCAACCACGTCAAACGTCAGCATTTTACCGTCGATTTTTCTGAGCTCTGTAGAAATCTGGACAATCCAGCCTTTCGGCGTTGGTGCCAGATGGCTCATCTCATGCTTAAAACCAACCGTCATCTGATTGTCGGCAATGCATCCATCGATCGCATCCATGCAGGCGAGCTCGGAAAGCCATAACAAAATAGGTGTGGCAAGGACGGGAACGTCATTTCGCCAATTTGTTGCCAAGTGCTCATCCTCCACGCGGTGTGTCAGAATGCCCTTCAAACCAGTTTCAAGCTGCATGAGATTTTCTCCGTTGTTTGAATATTGCTTCATTAAGGTGAGTCAGTGTTTGATCGAGCTTATCAATCAGCATACTGGTTTCTTTTTCAGAGATATTGAGGGGCGGGGCGATAATAATCGCATCTCCCCCCAATAGCCCGGCAAAACCTGCTGAAGGATATATTAGAAGACCGTTTTCAAAGGCAATCTTTGTTGCCGTGGCAGCAATATTGAACTTTGTGGGGAACGGGTTATTCCAGTTTGTGGGGTCTGTCAGTTCAATACCCACCAACATTCCCTCACCGCGGATATCCCCTGCGATCGTGTGTTTACGGCACATCTCCTTCAACTTGGACTTAAGTCCAGCTCCATACCATTCGGCGCGATCAACAAGCTTTTCATCTTCGAGAACATCGAGAACGGCGTTTCCAACGGCGGCACCAATCGGGTGGTTGGAGTGGGTATGCCCAAGCTCGAATGAACCACTCCCATTCAGAATGCGCTCATAGACGACTTCCGAATAGAGCACTGCCGAAATTGGAAAATACCCTGCATTAAGACCTTTCCCCAAGCACACAAGATCTGCTTTTACATCGAAATGGTCCATAGCAAGCCATCTTCCAGTCCGCCCCAAACCGGTTAACACCTCATCAGCGATCAAAAGCAAATCATGCCTGTCGCAAATATCCCGTATGCGTTTCACATACTCCGGAGGAGGAACGATTGCTGCGCCGGACGCACCCACAATCGGCTCGAGGATGAACGCCGCGACGTTGTCTGCGCCGAGCTGCTGAAGTTCACGCTCAAGCTCATTTGCACATGCAGTTCCATAAGTTGCCAACGTCTCATTGGTATTTGCCCTGTAGGGATATGGCGTCGGTTGGGTTGGTTCCCCGTAAAGAGGTCCAGCAAGGCGCCGTCTCGGCCAGTGACCAGATAAGCTCAGCGAACCTATCGTTGATCCATGATAGCTCAATCGTCGACTGAGGATCCTTGTCTTTGTCGCTCTACCGCTCTCTCTCCAGTATTGCTGGGCGGAACGCATTGCAGTTTCAACGGCCTCAGATCCAGAATTTACAAAAAAGCTGGCTGCATACCCAAGCTTCTCACACAGGCGTTTAGAGAGTCTTTCGGCCTCTGGATTTGTAAACTGCGTGCGGTATACGAAGCTGCTTGCCTCGCAAGCATCTGACATTGCTTTGACGATGGCAGGGTGGGCGTGACCTACCGAACATGCGATTGCGCCCGAGGAGCCATCGATCCATTCGTTTCCGTCACCATCGTAGATGAGTGAACCTTCGCAACGCGTTGCTTCTGTGTACGCGCGGGTCAGCTGCGGTTTGATAAGTGTCATTTTCCTTCTCCTTAATTCCAACGAAGGATCGCTGCTCCAGCTGTGAAGCCGGCACCTGCTGCAGCAAAGAAGACGAGGTCATCTTTCTTGATTTTCCCGCCTTCTAAGGTCTCATGTAGAATTATTGGGATCGTAGCACCCGCCGTATTGGCATACCGGTCCATGTTTACACTGAATTTCTCGAAGCCGATCCCCGTTCGTTCGGACAACTTTCGAAGTAGATTTATCGATGGCTGATGCGGAACAACGATATCGATGTCATCGACTGTAAGACCGTTGCGAGCAAGAACACGAGCAGCACATTTCGGAATAGAATCGAGCGCTAATCTTAACACATCCCCCGCATTCATGGTGAAGGTTGTATCGCCAGGATAGACAGTGAAGGCGTCCGCATCATTCCCATTGGAATAGAGCTCGGAGTCAAATAGGCACGGCGTACCGGGGATCGCTTCCATGATCACGGCGCCTGCACCGTCCCCAAAGAAGACCGCATCTGGGCGGGACCAGTCAGTGATGCGAGAAAAGGTATCCGCGCCAATAACCATGGCGCGTTTTGACTGCCCGCTTTGCAAGAAGCTTTTTGCAATGGTCATTGCAAAAAGAAATCCAGAGCAGACAGCGCTCACATCAAATGCAACGGCCCCATCCATGGAAAGTTTCTGTTGTACGAAGCAAGCTGTTGCTGGAGCCTGACGATCAGGGGTAGCTGTCGCAAGGATCAGCAAGTCGATGCTGGATGCTGCGATACCGGCCTGCTTCAGTGCATTCAGTCCTGCCTTGGCTGCAAGATCCGATGTCAACAGACCCGGTTCAGAAACGCGTCGCTCACAAATACCCAACTTTCGTTCCACCCAACCACAGTCAAGATCGGATATATGCTCAGTGCGAATATCACTGTTCTTTACGATTTTGTCAGGAACTGACATCCCTGTTCCAATAATCTTCAAGCAAGACTGATCTGTCTGGAAGTTCGTCTGATCTACTAAACCCATCTCATATAACCTTGTCTTGTGATATGTTAAACGTAGGATTTGAACCCTCACCTCGACTGTGCATCAAAGGTTTACTTGGGGGAAACGAGCAATATAAATACCTTGCATGAGCGCCGGTTATGACGACACCGTACATTGTGATGGTGATTTGAGGGAATGCGCCACGGGAGAGCATCATTTGGCCGGAGCGCTTGTACGGGAAGCATCTATTTTCTTCCCGTTAAAATCTGCACTCTAAGGATCGAACGCTTGCGAAAGTACGAGTGCTATACAAATATGTTGCGTATGTGAGTCGTGATTTTGACCTGCATAGCTTTATGAAAATATGTTGGAATATCATCGTATGGGCTTAGTCAATATAGACATCGACCTGCTACGCACGCTCATTGTTGTTGCAGACACTGGAAATTTCACGAAAGCCGGTGACCGCTTATTGCGGTCCCAATCTGCGATCAGCTTGCAGATCAAAAGACTTGAAGACTTCGTTGGTGAACAACTGGTTGATCGCCACAAGGACATGAGACTTACCACGGCGGGCGAGATGGTGCGCTCATATGCATACGACATCCTGAAGCTGAACGATCAACTGGTGAGCTCTTTCGAAACCGTGTCGAGTAACCGTGTTGTCAAGATAGGGACACCTGATGACTATGCACAATTGTTCCTGCCAAGCGTCATCCGTGAGTATTCCAAGCTGAATGGAAATATAGAATTCCAGATCGTGTCAGATCTATCAATCAATCTGGCTAAATTAGTGCAAGCTGGTGATATCGATCTGGCCCTCATCACCCGAAGCGGTGAAATGGTTGGCATCAATTTGACAACAGAACCTCTCTGCTGGGTTGCAAAATATGGATATGAGCATGGTGAAGGTCCGATACCTCTCGCGTTGTTCCCAGAGGGGTGTGAGGTTAGACAGTTAGCAACCTCGAGCCTAAACAGGGCGGGATTGAAATGGTCCGTTGTCTGCTCATCCAATCAATTGTCACCGATATCAGCGATGATCTTGACCGGTAAAGCAATCGGTGTTCTACCCAGCCGCGCAGTACCAAAGGACCTCATTAGAATAGGGAGCGAGTTTGGATTGCCGCAGTTGCCAAACGCGGACCTCCTTTTAAAGCTGGCTCCTCAAGCAGATGTGATCACCCAGGATATCGGAAAAGCGATCGCCCACGGCTTCAGCGCATTCTAACGCGTTATCTCCCGAGACCTGACGATGCGGCAGATCCCTATATTCATAGGGCAGATCTTATGATTCGATATCGGGGACTTCAGCCATGATGGTAACTCAATGAGACCATTTTGATTACTCATTTCCCAAACGCCCTGCAAAGTCATTCTATGATCGCATCGCTGTTCATGGAGAATTAGAAATGTCAGTATGCCGCAACAAATATCAGGAAAATCTGTTCAAAAAATACGCTGAGCTTGGCAAAGGCGTCGCCAGATCGGCAAATAAGAACGATGCCGCCGCTACACTTGATGAAGATAGCTGGAAAGCCGTCAGCCACGAAGGCATATGGCGCATTGCGGTTCCAATTGAGCATGGTGGTCTCGGTGGCACATGGATCGACGCAATAGCCGCACTAGAGGGCCTGTCGACAACAGCCGAAGACCTGGGCTTTCTCGTTACAACACTTGGTCATCTTGGCTCAATAAAGGTTCTACTCGATGAGGGTACGCCGCGTCAAAAGGCGCGTTGGCTGCCACGCCTCCTGGACGGCGTCATTGGGGTAACCGCCATGACTGAGAAAACTGGCGGCTCCGATCTTTCGAAGATGCAGCTGTCAGCGCACGAAGACGGTGACGGGTATCTTCTCACGGGGAAAAAGGTACACATCACAAACGCGCCGGTGGCCAAATTTGGTATGATCGCAGGTCGTGTACCTTCACTCGGTAACAAGAAAGATATCACGCTGTTCTTTCTCGATCTGGATGGTCCAAATGTTCATATTGGCGAAACCGAGGATAATTTGGGCATCCGTACCAGTCCAACCGCCTCAATAGAGTTTGCCTCTATGCCGCTCAATGATGAGAACATCATCGGGAAGCCCGGTGATGGTTTGCGCATCCTTTACCATGTTATCTCATTCGAGCGTGCGCTTTACGGTGCAATGGCTGCAGGCATGATTGAAAATCACATCATGCGCTCCAGCAAGCGCGTCACAGATCGAGAGGCTTTTGGGCGACCATTGTCGGCAAACCAGTATATCCAAGGGCGACTTACTGATATGAAGATGGCGTCGATTGTTTGCCGCACACTCACATATGCGGCATTTGAAGAGCTCGAGGCCGGTGCGCCAACAGCCTCGATCCTTTGCTCTGCAACGAAATACTTCGCTGGGGAGAACTTGGTAATGTCAGCAGGAAACATGGTCCAACTATTTGGCCACCTGGGCTATGGAAACAATGAAATCAGTAGAATGATGAGAGACGCCCTCGGCATGCGTATTGCTGGTGGAACCAGTGATATTCAGCGGGTCAATATTTTCAACAACATGTCACGCCTGCAAACGTATAATGAAGATTTAGTAGAACCACAGGTGTCGACGATCAAAGAGCCGACTCCGATGATGTCGCCTGCCTAGACATGACGATCTCTGGCGGGTGCCCTTCCGCCAGAGACCACGTGTTTTGTTTCGGTTCTTTCGGTATTCTCATGAACAGGCATACTTATGAGTTCTGCTATGCCGTAAGACCAGCCATGGGAGCCGTCATAACAAATTGGAAGCCCGCGCGGTCATAGCTTAACTTAGCCGTCCCTCGAAAATAGCCGACAAGCGCTTTTTCGATCATTTTGGAGCCAAAGCCTCTGCTGCACGGCGGTTCAACCTCTGGGCCCCTTTCCTCCCTCCAGCTAAATTGGAAGGTATTGTCCTGATCAACTGACCAGGAGATACTGACTTTCCCCTTACTCCCCGATAGGGAGCCATACTTTGCCGCGTTGGTCGCCAGCTCGTGCAGTGCCATTGTCAAAGCCAAAGCCTGTTTTGAGCCGATCGGCAAGTCTGGACCCTCGATGGATATGCGACCCTCTTCAGAGGCATGAGGTGACAATGCTATTTGGACGATGTCGCCGATGCGAGTCTCATGCCATGAGGGATCAATTAGGCGATCATGCGCTTGAGACATTAACACAATGCGAGACTGGATCGCTTCGCGTGCTTCGTCAAGGTTGCCAGCATGGCGGAGAGTTTGGGAGACAATTGAATTTACCATCGCGAGCGTATTCTTGATGCGATGGTTCATCTCGGCAAGCATCAGCTGCCGCTGCTCTTCTGCTACTTTGATCTCGTGAATATCGGTGCAGGTGCCGTACCAGCGAATAATTGTGCCGTTGGCATCCTTAATAGGAAGAGCTCTACCGAGAACCCAGTGGTGGCGCCCTGTATGATGGCGCAACCTGTATTCAATTTCGTAGGGCTCACCCGTACGAAGGCTATGGCGCCAAGTTTCCCACGCGCGCTCCTGATCCTCAGGGTGGAACATACCATTCCAAGCTTCACCATCCGTAGACCCTTTCGGAACCCCCGTAAACTCATACCAACGTGAATTGTAGTAGTCATGAAAACCATCCGGGGTGGTAGACCAGATCATTTGATCTACCGAGTCCGCAATTGCTTGAAACTGCGCTTTGCTATCGACCAGCTCCCTCTCGCGCTTCTCAAGATCCTCCAAGCGTACTCGTGCTTCATGCTGGCGGCCGCGTGCCTTCAATGCAGAACGAGCTGACCGGATCAGCTCTTCCGCTCGAAGATTTCGCGGGAGAAGGACCGCATTGCCAAGATCGTCTGTACGTTGGCTTGCAGCCTCACTACGGTCGCCGTCGCTTCCATCAGCCAACACGATAAAGGGCACCTCAGACCATAGCGGCTGCGCTGCAAGGGCTTGCTTTATTTGGTCGAATCCCTCGCCCCAAAGAGCCTCCTCGGAAACGAGCACTGCGCCGATATGCTCCTCGATGAGCCGGGCCAGATGATAAAGGCTTTTCGCTTCGATCACCGCAAATTCGCTAAGTTCTGGGGCGTGAAGTGCCGTAGCAATGGGATCATCATGTGACATGAGGATAGCAACACCCTGGGATATGTCGTCGCCATATGGCTCGCCCTTAGAAGTCGTCGGCAAAGGGAGGTTGTCCATAAAATGAGTTACCCAAACAATCTACGTAGGTGCCACGGAAGTGCGGACGAAGAAGAGTACCCCGCTGGGGCATATTAGAGCAATATCTTCCTACCTGTTTTAAAGTTGGCTCGAAACGGCTGCGATTTACTTCTCTCACTTACGTTTCCGGCATGGCTGGCCTCGAGCCGATGAAACGGCATACTTCAAAGCTAAAGTCTAAACCAAGGTGCCGGGTAAGGGCTGCTCCAAAAAAATGAGGCGAAGTCATGGACTTCGCCTCAAATTTCATGTGTTTAGACTCTCAAGGTGCCATGGTGGATGCCATGGGCTCGCGTCAGCACTGTTCCGCCACCAAGCGAGTAATGAATAATTATAGGTGATGAGCAACTAGATCAAGGAGAAGTTGAATACAATGCCAGTAGTGAAGCCGATCCCATCTACCTAAATCCTGCGAGGTGAGTGCTTAACCTTTACGCCGACACCTCGAGAAATCGCGTGTTTTGAAGCAGATATGAGAACGATGTGTCGCTCAGTCCTCTCGGACTCCATCAAAGAGGCCATTCACAAACGTCAGACCAGCGTATATTGCCTTCCTGATAACGCTCAGCGTATAGAAGTCCACGAGATCGATACTCGTAAGGAGAAGGAACTTGCTTCCCTCTATCTGGTAATCTTCGCTCTTTAAAATGGCCTGCGACATCAGCTTAAATTAGAGCATTTTCCATGCCTATAACCGGGAATGTCAGCAAATCGTGTTGGCGAATTCTTGAACTGGCGCGGGCGACGTGTTGGCTGTAACGCGCAGCCGTGGGGCTTGTGATCGACTACTCCTCCCAACTTGGCTCCAGTATGGTGGGAATGATGCGGTCTTAGGACAGAGACGCTCTCATCATGTATCCAGCTCGGACGAGCAGAGCGGCGTCATGACGGTCAAGCGCAAGCCACGCGAGGGCTTCGAGGGCCGCTCGCCCGACCGCAACATCCTGTTGTTCAAACGCGACCACGGCAACAGCGGTCGCCACCGCTCCGGAGCGAGCTTGCAGTGCATCTGGATCGGCGGCGAGTTCCCGGGCGGTCCGCAGGGCCCAAGTCCTTTGGTCGAAGGTGCGTCCGTCAGCAACAATCATCCTTGCGAACTGACCGGTCACATAGGCGGCGTCCTCGGCTGGCAGCAATCGCCACGCGGTCTCACGAAGGGCGTCGAGCGCGGCAACCGGGAGATCCCGATCGGTCAGGTAGAGCCACTGGGTCATCGGCTCGCTTAATCGGTCCAGCATTCTCGCCGTGGTATCGAGATCGCCGATCTCGGCGCTGATCGCTGCGACTCTGCCACGGGCTTCGTCGGCGAGTCCGGAGGATTCCCAAAGCATTGGTCCGGAGACCAACCCCAAGGCGACGGCCTCCGAACCACTTTCAGGAAACTGACTGACCGCCAGGGAGATCTGCTGTGACACTTCATCGGGCGCGGCGTCGGCCAGATGGAGCGCCTCCGCAGCGTCCAACCCGTGAAACACGCCGAAGGGAGCATCGGCATAGATTGCCGCAAGTTCGACCATTCGGTCGGCAAATATCCGGGCCTCTTGCAAAAGGCCTCGATCAGCTGCGGCTGCGACAACCCGAAGCATCAAGTTGAAGTCGGGCCAGGGGGACCTGCTGGAGTGGATGTCGAACGCCCTTGCGAGGTGCTCGGCAGCCTTTGTCGGATCTGGTTCTGCTGAGCCAGCACGTAGGAGCAATTTGGGAAAAGTTCTCTTTGAAGGGTCTGCCAGCGCAAGAGCGGCGTCCAGACCAACCACTTGGAGGAGTTCGACCGAGATGCCGCTCAGCCACATGTGGCCCGGCAAATCCCGCGTGTTCATCTTCCGTAGAACCTCAACGGCCCCACCCCGGTCCCCCAAGGCCGCGCGGAGTTTTGCTGCGTATTCCAAATGGTAGTCTTGGGCCCTTTGCGGGCTTGACCGGTTCCATGCAAGGATGCGTGTCGCCAGCGCTGCGACGAGTTCGCGTTCGGCTTCGCCCGGAGCTTCGGAGGCAAAGGAAGCAGGACTGCCGAAGGGCTGACGGCCAAGTAGGTCGAGGCCTACGAGCCAGAGATCGCTGCCGTCGACCTCAGGGAGTGTCGCCAGCGCGGCATCAAGGCTGATGCCAGCGCGTAAGTCCGTGGCGAGCCGATAGCGACCTGTCACTCGACGCGCCGATTTCGCGGCGTCATCAGACGACGCACCGCTTCGTTCGGCCAGACCGCGAAATACGGCCTCTGCATCGTCTATCCGGCCGGACATCGCAAGGTTTGCCAGCCAGCTGTTTGAACTCGTCAGTTCGCGCTGGTCAAGCAGCAGGGCGACGCCGAGGTCGAGGAGGCATTCCGGATTTGGACTCTCGCGGCACGCTGCTGCCTCTGCGCGCATGGCTTTTTTGGGGGGGTCCCAGGGAACGAGCGCGGAAATGGCCCAGAGGCTGACGACGAGAATAATGCTGAGGGTTATGGCGCGTAAAATCTTTGCTGTCACACATCGTCCTGTTTTGCTCTGTCAGTCCTCAACTTAGTTGGCCGTGATGATCTGGCGAAACAACGCCACCGGGTCGGCCCATCTCCGCGCCACCATCCAGCGCGCGTAGCCATCGAGATAATTTGTCGCCGGTCCCCCGCCAGCGCCCGCGGAAATCCCGCTTCCACTCGGAGTGCAGCGAGTTCACGCTGTTGAGATGATAGGCCTTGGGCATCCGCTTGGTCCGGCGACCGCCAACGAGGACCTTGAAGGAAAGCCCTCGCGCTTTAGCGATTGCCTCATACTGAGGCGCACCATCGAAGAGTACGATTACGTCGGGCGCGACCTGCGGCACAAGAGTCGTATCGATCGTTGGCTGCAAGGTGTTTTGCATGTGCTGGAAGGTCGCCCGCCCAGTTCGATCCACTACACCGAGGATCGGTTCGGACCATGCTCGAGCGATGGCCTGCGGAGGCCGCCGTTTCGGATACTCATACCAGCGCTTCCGGGGTGGCTTGGGCGTCGTTTTCGGCTGCGAGGTGTGGCGCTGAAGGCACCGATGCTGCAAGATGTGTGGATGGCCGTTTTCGAGCAGCACTCAAGCTTGGCGTGATGGCAGGCCCGGATCAGTCTCCAAGATAGCCGGTCGCCTTGAGAAGCTTCTCCACCAGTCCGCAAGAGCGGAATGTGTCTTCAATGCGCTTGCACCTTCTGCCGCTTGCACAAAATAAGCGAACATCGGTGCCAGATGACAATCCGCCAGTGTAATGGCTTCACCATCGAGAACGTAGCCTTCCAATGCCAACGCATTCAGGGCACCCAAAACTGAAAGCGATGCCTCCAGGCCGTCTGCTATCTCGGTTTCGTCACTGGTTTCACCGACTGATGGTCGGAAAACCCGGTGAGCAAATACTTGCCGCACCATCGGCCGATAGCCGTAACTATCAATAATCGAAACAACTTGAGCGACCCGCCCTAAAGCCTTCTCTTCTGTCGGAAGTAGGCAGGGACCATCGAACGCAGCCTCGATATAGCGACAAATTGCAGCCGTCTCATAGATGTCAAAGTTGCCGTGGCTAAAGACCGGGACGCGGCCAAACGGATGCCGCATCAAATAATCTTTGGGAACCCTGGTTTGGAACGGATCAATTTCTTCCATTTCATAGGCGACATCCTTCTCGTGTAATGCCACGCGCACGATGCGATTATAAACGCTGTATTGATAGCCTCGGAGGATGATTGGGGTCGCCATGCTTAAGACAGTAACCGCACGTTGCGTTGACTAAAAGAGCCGTGCCACACTCGGAAGATGGGTTTTCAATTCGTCGACACTCAATCCGCGATATTGATTGGCAGTTCAGTCCCGCTTGACAGCCGTCTGCTACCCAGATTATGCGCTGCGCCGCAGAGAATGCGTCCTTCGAGCCCTTAGTGAAACAAGCGTTTCCCCTATATTATTCGACAGCGGCTTGTCTGTCGCGTGTGCGCATGAGTATCAAAGGGGATGGATTTCAAACCGCTGCATAAGACCACTCACCGCCCCGAAGTCGCCCGCCTTTTTGAACGTGCGGCTGATTATGTGATGCTGGAACACGGGCAGTTGCCCGATGCAGACACTGTCGATGACTTTTTTGATGATCGCCCTCCCCATATTGCCGCAGAAGATTCCCTTCATTTCGGGCTGTTGGAAGACCAAAGTCTGATCGGTATTGCAGGCATGTTGTTTGGTTTTCCCGACAAAACAGATGCTTATGTCGGCTTGATGCTGCTTGCACCCGAAGCGCGTGGGCGTGGTAATGGTGCGCAGCTCTTGTCGCATCTGACAGATGTAGCGCGGGCGCGCGGGGCGCAGCGTCAATTGATTGCAGTGTTGGATGCCAACCCGAAGGGCCGCAAATTTTGGGAACGCGAAGGCTTTGTTCTGGCACAGACGTTTGAACCAACGCTTGATCAACACATTCGCCACCGCATGACCCGAAGGATTTAGGGAACCAGCGGCGTGCGGCCACTCCATCCAACGTAAACCAGCCTGTTACGTCATAAACTGTCGGCATCAGAATGCGCCCACTTCCAGCCCCGCCTCTGACTATTTTAACGGTCACTTTGTCCGCCCAGCAAACCTCAGGGCTTGTTGCAGCTAACGTCTACTTCGAGCCCAATGTTCATGATGCTGCACGCTGTCCAAATGACCGCTTGGACAAGCCATTGGTCAAAACCGATACAACACCGAACCTGGCAACCAAGATGGCGGAGCCGCTTCGGCATCCAATTCACCGCCTAAACGTTCAGCCAGACGTCGCGAAGCAGAATTGTCGCGATGTACGTGTGCAATTAGGTTAGAGAGCCCAAGCTCCCGTGTGGCGTAGTTCTTGAACGCAACACCGGCCTCGGTGGCAAAGCCCTTTCCTTGGTCCATTTCATCCCAAATTGTCCAGGTGATTTCAGGGGGCTGAGACGAACTGAGCTGCAAAGCACCGAAATGCCCCAGCGGTCGCTCACTCTCGCGCTCCAGAAACACGAAACGCCCAAAACCGCGTAACTTCCAGTGTCCAATCATTGAAGCCAACTTTTCAAATGCCTGAACCTCGTTAAAGGGGCCTCCGACGTACCGGGTTCGTTCGCTAAGGCAATACTTAGTGTACCAAGGCAAGTCGGATCGAATGGGACGCCGGAACAATAGTCTTTCAGTTTCTAAGCAATGGGTTTGCATATCAGTATCCATTCATTTCTGGCCTGTAGTGAGGGTCTGACACGACAAAGGAATGACAATTTTGAAGAACTTTAAGTTCGCCCAATCAAGATGGAAGCGGACTTTGACGCAGGTGCAGCGAACGGCAGCTTCGTCCGCTTAGCTGATCTCGGGGCAAAACGCAGCGAATGGCCGGTTGCCGCCCTCCTTTCCAGATGCCGCATTATCGAAGCCAAGGATCATGCACTTGCACCGAACGGCAGAAAGGTGCGCAGAGCTTACCAACACGAGATTTGCGGACACCCTAAATCTTTAGTGAGTCAAACGAGTCTGGCAAAACCGGCTGCGCCGATACCATCGAACCCAAGCGCATTGAGGTATGGCAAAGATGCTTTGCGACGGCGGTACTCTTGGGGTGGAATGCGGCAGCCATAGTGTAAGGCTCTTGTGTCTAGTCACGATATTCGGTGACGAGGCTTCCTACTGGGTGAGCCGGAGCGTCAATCAGCAAGGTCCATTCCTTAACGTTAAGATAGCATGTCGGGGCATCGTCAAGCGAGCGCGAGAGGGGCGGCCGCGGGTGAGGAAGCTGCCACACGTTGAAACTTTGGAGCCGTAGAAAATAGGGCCCTGCAGCTTGATAGCTATCAACAGGTTGCTGGCGCCGGTCGTATCATCCTGCCGCCTTCATTGCTTGAATGGGTGAGGCACAAGCCTTTTCAAGGCGCAGGAAGAAATATATCTAGTAAGGTAGCTACTGTCGAAATAGGTCGGCAGCCGGTGGTCGCCTTTGGGCTAGAAAGCCCCTATCAGGCGCAGCTGGGTAAGTTGGCCCTGATAGGGGACTGGTAGCGCGCCTTGGCAAGACGGTGCAATTGACTGCTATCAGTTAGTTCGTCGCTGTTGCGCTGTTGTCACGGAAGCTGCCTCCAAGAGCTTCGTTGACCTCCTATTGACTTGTTGTTGGGTGACCTGGGTGCCTAAGTTGGCTCCATGACACAGACAAACCTTCATATCTCGCATCGCAAAATACGGCTCATATGAGCCGAACAGCTTCGGTCGCTTTATCTGCAATCGAAATGGCAATGACGAACCTGAAGGACTTTATCGATGACTCTCGTCAGATCTGAGATCATGCGGGCTGAAAATCCCAAATTTAAAAGGTGTTCCGGCAAAGGCGAACCCGACCTTTGCTCTCTTCAATATCAGCAATGCGATTCGTCGCTACCCAAAACCTGGTCTGTTCAAGGGAGTATTCTCCGCACTTCGAAGCGGTGGCCAATTGCCAAAAGTCCGAGGATTCGCGGCGAAAAGGCTTCGTAAAGCCGGTTTTCGCAATGCGAGAAAATGTAAATAGTGCAGGATATCTTCAAAATGTGGAGCCGCCTGGCAGTGGCTCAGCTAGAAAGTGTTGCTGCACATATGCGAAAAGAAAACCTGCTACATAAATCGTAAGCCATTGAATTTAAATAAAAAACAGGCTTGTTTTCCTAGGCTCAAGCTGGCTAGCTTTAAAGCGTAGAGAGCACTCTGCGAAAAAAATGAAGAAAGGATATTCAATGACTGATCTGTAGAACGAAAAAAGCGATCTGCGCCAACAGACCGCTCTCCTCTGGAAAGAACTGGCCTTCCCTATGCAAAGCTACACTAGCACCGTTCTATTGTTGCTTCAAGGTCAAAGTTCTTCCCCGACAAGCCGACCCTCAATCGATCCGTGCGCCTGTCGCATGGCTAGGAAGCTGAGAGTCAACCTCATTCCGACCGACCGGGATGTGTTACCCTTAATCGGAGAAAATCAATGCCCTATCCGTTTTATCAGGGAGGCATCCGTCTCCCCGCCTTTTCCAAAGCCGAACGCAATGTTGCAAAGGCATCATCTCATCACTGCATCGCTCACACGGTGCTTGGAGAAGGGGATGGATGTCGGATGCAAGGAGAAAGCCTACTCGAGCTTTGTAATCTCCTTCTGCTCAATGCGATGCTCAACGTAGCATCTTTGCAGGAACAGGTCCGGTTTCGCTATGGCTGGGATGATAGCGATCAGAAGCAACATGTCTTCGATGTCGTAGCAACTCTTCATTGCGGCTCAAGAATTGCTTTCGCCGTTAAGCCTGAGGTTCGCTTGGCTTCGGGACGTTTTCTCGAAGAGATGCAGGAAGTCGCCTGGTGGGTGCGGGAAGAAGGCTTTGCCGACGATGTACGCGTCATGTCAGAGGCTGATGTGGATCCTGTGGATCTTTCGAATGCGAAAATTCTCGCAGCAGTGCGACCTGAAGATCCGGTTGCCGATAAAATTGCGCGCGCTGTCGTATCGGAGTTGCCTCATGGCGGCGGCAAGACCTTGCATGAGTTGACCTTGAACACCGGCATGTCCGCCCGTGGATACCGCGCTTTGATCCGCCTTCTTCGCACCGGCCACTTGCGACTGCAGAAGCACGAGATCATCAAGCCACGAACGATCGTGGTTCGCAGCGAAAATGATGCGGGCGGTGTCTTTCCGCAGTTCAAAGACAAGCTCGTAGTCCGGCCCGATCGTTTTGAGCGGGGCAGCGAAGACCAGAAATTCGCAGCTTAATTCGAAAGCCGCAGCAATATGCCGACCCATGTGGATCGCCTCATGGGGACGGCTCCCCTTTGTTTCCTTCTTGACCACGTGTCTAGCCAGATCGGAGTACTTCCATGAGCAAATTCGACCCGAACCAGTTCATTAATTTTTCAATTGACATGCATCACGTCTACAAGCTGAACGGCACTGAATGGCGGTTTGCCTATCAGACGAACGGCACGGTGACCTTCTCTGCAATCGATGATCCCCGCCAGAAAGTTACCTATGACATTTCCACCCTAAATCGTTTGAATGGGGTGGGGCAAATTGAGATGGTGCCATATGGCTTGATGCCGGAGGGGAGCCGGCCGGTAATCGCTCAGGAACTCGATGGCATTGTATTTTCTGACCATGATCCGGAGAAACGTAAAGTCGTAGAGATGCGCTATGGAATGGTGCAGGCCTACCTCACCCTGCGTCATGCGAAGGCTTTCAAGATCAACGATGACCAGATTAATTCTGCGATGGATAGTATTCGCGCGGAGGCAGCGGATTACCTTGCGACTTCTTTGCCTGATCCTGAGTACGATCTGCAACTGAAGCTGTGGCGATCTGGGAACGGCCCGAAGCCCCGTTCGAAGCGTACGGTTGTAATTCCAGACGCCGTTTCCGCCCGGACATTGCGAAAATGGGTGGCAGCCTACAAGAAAGGGGGCAAAAAGGCACTTCTCGATAACACGCATAGTCAAGGAAACCGCAACAGCTACTACAGTGTAGAAGAAATGGCGTTGATGGCAAAGACTATCAATAAGGAGTACCTCAACCTCCAACGTAAAACGATCATTACCGTATTCGGAGATGTCAAACAGGCGTTCCAAAAGGAAAACGCACGTAGAGAAGAGGCCGGAGAGCCACCATTGCGTCAGCCTGGGCGAGAAGCAGTTCGAAAGTTCATCAAACGTCTGAACAAGTTTCATGTTCTGGTTGCCCGTTTGGGGCAAGAGCAGGCGATGAAACGCATGCGCCCTACCAATAAGGGATTGGAAGTTTTGCGACCGCTTGAGCGGGTCGAGATGGATGAATGGAAGGTCGATCTGCTGACTAAGCTCGGTGAGAGCCAGCTTTTGCAAATGTTCAATCCGGACGAGCTTGAAAAGATGGGATTGCTTGATCGCATGAAGCGATGGTGGATGTGCGCAGCGATCGATTGCCGGACCAACTGTTACCTCGGATTGACGCTTACAGCAAATCCAAAGACGAGTAGCGCTCTGAAATGCCTTCGCATGGTCACGAGCGATAAAGGACAGTTTGCTGATGCAGTAGGAGCTCTGGCACCTTGGTCGATGTTTGGCACTCCTGAAACCCTTTTCGTCGACAATGGAAGCGCTTTTAAAGCGGCTCCCTTTACAAACGCCTGTCTCGACCTTGGCATCACAAAAGTTCAGACCGTCGCGGGTGCTCCGTCTATGCGCGGCCAGGCGGAAGGAGGATTTAGTACCCTTGGTACCACACTGCTTCCACGTCTTTCGGGGCGAACGTTCGGCGATGTAGTCGAGAAAGCTGACCATCCGGCGGAGAAGCGAGCATGCCTGAGTATCGATGACTTCGTGTTCGCGCTCGTTCGTTGGATCGTAGACGTTTATCACAATATGCCTCAAGAGGCCTTGGGTGGTCGTACTCCTCTCCAGCAGTGGGAAGCCGATCTCGCGGAAGGCAATCACCCGCTGATGCCGGCCCCATCACAACGGCGCAAACGAATTGCATTTGGGCTCCCTCTTCAACGTGTGCTGCAGAAAGATGGTATCCGTGTGTTGAATGTGCATTACCAGTCACCGGAACTCGCAAAACACTACCTCGATAGAGGGAATATTCCGCTGAATATTCGATGGTTCGATGAAAACATCGGCAGCGTTGAGGTGGAAATTGATGGGGTGTGGGAGGAAGTACACTCTAAGTCAGATATCTTTGCGAATGTCGACGCAACTACTTGGGCGGCCACCCGGCGGGCAATGCGGGCGAAAGACGCGAAGCGGAAAGAGTGGGAAGAGGGAGTCGTCGCCCGGACAATTGCAGATATCGAGGCGCTGAACGCAGAACGCAAAGCTGCTTACAAGATCATCGACCATGAGTGGACGAAGGAACGCTTTGCAGCAGTCGAGAAAGAAGCGATGGCCAGCTTCGAGGTCGTAGCTCCGCGCCAAAAAACTTCTGATAGCCCAGACGGCTACGGTTCCTCAGTTGTTCCTGTCGAGCCTGCTAAGCCAGGCCGCACCAAACCTGCAGACACTTCATCCGGAGCGGAACACGACACCAATACGTGGAAGTTCCGCGACTAACTGAAGGTCTGATTTGAGAGGAGATTACCGATGACAAAGACTATTCAAGAAGTGTTCTCGACTATGAACGTTCTGCGCAAGCAGCATATTGAGACAGAACGCGAGCGCCAATTCGAAGCTCAACTCCTTCGACAGTTTGAGGTGGTAGATGGCTGCATGACTCATAACCCTGTGCGCTACACAGCCGGCACCGAAACCAACGGCATCGCATTTATTGAAGGATCTGGAGGCGGGAAGACAACCGCCATCATTGAGGTGCTTCGCAACTTCGAGCCACTCGCTTTGAATCCGGAGACAGGGCAGCCACGATATCTTCATATGAAGGTCGAGGCGCCAGCCACACTCCGGAGCCTTGGGGTCTCAATTCTGAATAAGCTGGACGTCCATGATGTGGCTGAGCGCACCAAAGTCTATGATATTTGGAATATGGTTCGGTTCCGTCTCGCGCGGAGAGGGATTTCTCTTCTGTGGATTGATGAAGCGCACGACCTTTTTGGACTCAACACGTCGACGGAGACCAACAACATGTTCAAAATGTTGAAAGGCCTCATGCAGGGTGATCATCCGGTGGTGCTGGTGCTCAGTGGAACTGAACGGCTTTCTTCACTTACGGGTCTCGACCCTCAGGTGAATCGTCGCTTTACCAAGATTCGACCCGAGCCTCTTGCCTTTGGTGTTGACAATAATCGCATCGAGGGATTGGTCAAAGGCTATGCTGCGAAAGCCTCATTGGAGGCTGCCCTCGAAGGCGAGGACATTAATCGTCTGATCTACGCGAGCCGATATCGGTTCGGGCGATGCGTAGTCAATATTCTGGAAGCTATTGAAACCGCATTGATGGACGGGGCTGAGGTTTTGACAGTAAAGCATTTTCAGGATGCTTGGTCAAAGCGCGAAGGTTGCAGTGTCGATCAAAATGTATTCTCAGCCGTTGAATGGATGTCGATTGAATTGCCAGACGAAGGGGAGGAAGTTGAGCGTCGAAGTGTCTCGGTGCGAAAGCCCAATAGCAAACGCAAGAAGGCAGCTTGAACATGGCATTTCTTCCCCACCTGCCGTCGGTGAAAGGCGAAAGCCTAACCTCCTATATGAACCGTACCGCCATGTTCCATTGCGGCCAAAGCTTGAGCAAGTTCCTCAGTGTATTCGAAGTTAGTCAAGGGAATCTCTTACTGCCAGGCACCGAGACAATTTCTCGGCTTTCAGAATTGACTGGGCTCCCCTCAGAAGGTCTGCGAAAGATGACTGCCATGCGATCGGGAAACCGGCGCCTGGTTGTCGGCAAGGAGAGCGTCCACAGTCAGTTCTTCGATCTTTCGAAGCGTCCTTTCTGCGCTGAATGTCTCTTGGAGGACCTCAGTTCGAGTAGTGCGTCCAATGGCATGGCAGTGGGTCGGTTGGAGTGGCAGATGGAGCCCATTCGCGTGTGCGGAAGACATCAAGCTACACTGCAGGCTCGAAAGATCGAGAAACACGCAGATCGGTTCAGGCTTCTGCCAGAATTCTTCGATGATCGTCGAGGATTGCAAGACTTTGCTGAACATGCCGTATCTCAGAAACCGTCTCGCCTCCAAGAGTACGTCATTGCGCGTGTAGGAGGGCAAGTTGGTCCCGCTTGGCTAGACGATCAGCCTTTGGACCTCGCAGCTCGTGCCTGTGAAATGCTTGGTGTAGTTCAGGTTGTCGGAACTCATGTCGATCTAAGAGCGGTTACAGAGGCGGAATGGGTAGAGGCTGGGGACGTCGGCTTTGCATTTGCCGCGGATGGCCTGGAGGGGATCAACAAAGGCCTCCAGTCGATCTTTAATTGTCATATGGCCACGAATTCTAAAGGCGGGCCGCAAAAGGCATTCGGGCGGTTCTATCAATGGCTTCAATTCAACAAGAATAAGCGAGATGCGGGACCAATCCGCGATGTGGCGCGAGAGTTCATTTTAGATCACTTTCCAATCGAGGCAGGAGTCAATTTGATGGGGGCGGTTGTGGAGAAGCAGCGCTATCACTCAGTCTATTCGCTCGCGCGAAAGACTGGTGATCACCCTAGAACGATTAACCGGGCCGTTATTTCCATTGGACTCGCCGATGGTGACTTGGATAAGCCGAATGTAGAGATGTTGTTTGACGCTGAAGCTGCAGAACGGCTTATGGAGCAGGTAAGAACTTCTATCAGCATCGTCGGACTTCAGAAGTATCTGAACTGTAATCGCGTCCAGGCGCAGCAGTTGGTGAGAACGGGCTTCTTGAAGACGTTGCTTCCGGAGAGCCGAGTTGGGAATGGAAGATTGGCGGGGGTATCTCGGGAAGCAGCAGATGAATTTCTCGATAGTCTCTTGGGGGCGGCTGAACGCGTTGCGGCTGCCAGTGTTGGAATGATGGACATCATGTCGGCAGCAGAGACGTCCCGTTGGCCTGCTATGGATATTGTTCGCGGTGTTCTTTCGGGAATGTTCTCGAAGGTTGAGGTAATTAACCCTGATCTGAAATTCAAAGGCATCTTGGTTGATGCAGATGACGTTCGAGCTGCTCTGACACGGAACCAACTAAAGGGCTATGTGGGAATTGAGGAAGCGGTTGAGCTGATCGGCATGCCCCAACATGGGGTCAATAACCTTGTTCGTCTTCGTGACGATGACGGAAGGCCATACCTTTCGGAGCGAGCCGTGCAGAATGCGAAGGGTAAGAAAGTTCGGCTATTTGCGATGGATGAGATTCGCTTATTTCGCAAGAAACATATCTCGCTCCTTGATATTGCTGTAACTCAGAATTTTTCTCCGAAAGTCATGAAGATGAAGCTGGATGGCCGAGGCTTGATGCCATTGGCACCGAAATACGAGCTGGGTAGAATCTGGTATCGGCGTGCTGACCTTCAATTCCTCAATATTTGACCATGGCATTCGCTGGTTGCTGCTCATGCTGTTTGACGCTTTCACCCAACAAGGTTAATATTATCTCACTGCAAAAACGTACTAGGCAAGCATTGAGAGCTCTTGAGATGAAGAGAATCAGGTTCCGGATCAACTACGATCGCTGCATTCAGGGAATGCAGTATATTGCTTGCAACATGCCGGGGATCACGCAGTACTATACCGGTAAAGTGTTCTACTTTGCAGACCGAGACCATCTGATCGATTGGGGTCGACCAATCTCAGGCGATCGGTACGTAGCCATGGATCATGGGCCTGTTCCTTCCATCATTTACAATATGATCACGAAGGCGAGCGAGCAACCTGATGAAATTTCAGATGCGATGGCTGCACGGCTCCGTATGGTCCGAGAGGGGAACAAGATCCGGCTGTACTCGACTGTCAGGTCTCCGGACTTACCTGCACTGGCCGACTCGGACCGAGAGTATCTGTATGATAGCTTGTCCAAGTACGGGAATATGTCCTTCGGCGCTTTGCGAGAGCTTTCCCACCAAGACGAAGCCTATGCCAATGCCTGGAATAAATCGGATGGCAGAAATAACGAGATGAACCCGATGGAGTGGTTCACCGAGCATGATGATCCCGATGCGGTATATGCAGGCCTCTCGGAATCTTCGGTTGTTGATCGACATTTCAGGTAAGTTGATTTTCGGTGCTGGAGAGATGGGAAGTCATTAAGGTATTTAGGCCGGATCTTCATCAGCCGCACGATAAGTTTTGCATCTGCATAAGCTGGGAAAAGCGCTGGTTTCTTTACATAAACTCTGCGCCTCCTGTAGCGCGAAAAGCAAGGGAACTGGCGGTTCGTGTAGAGTCCTATGAGATACATTTTCTTATAAAGGCCTCTTATATCGATACGGTATCATTCATTGATGATGTGCCCGAGGATCATATTGAGGTAGCTTTGAAACAAAAGGAGAGATGCCTCGGCGCTCTCCCGCCCTTCGTGGTCCAAAGGATTAAGAGGGAGGTGCTCTCCAACAAATCACTGAACGATGAAAAGAAGCGTGCCGTCTTTAATTAAATAGGTGTGACCGTCTGGCCAGTGGCCTAGCTTGGAGAAATGCCGCCCTCGGGCGGTTTTTTTGTGCTTGGTGAAAATTTTTGTGGAAGAATTAGTCTTCAATAAGTGGAAGCCCCGCCTGTACAATGGAATTTCCGGAGCTATATAAATCAATGGCTTATGAATTTTAGTGGGCCTGAATTGCTTGATTTTCCATCGAGGTATGATGAAACGGCGGGCAATTCAGCGCCATTTCGGCTGATTTGTCTTCCACTTTCTAGGTCTATTTCTTCCACTGTGCGTTAAGTGATTGAAATTAATTACTTTGTAGAATGCCGATCCGAGAGGGTCGGCATTTTGCGTTGTGGGTTAGGGTGCCAGTGGTGGTGGTTGACGAAGGCCGCAGTATGTTCCCATAACGTTCTCAAGGATCCGGATCCTCTCGCTTAATCCAAGGCAGCCATTCGCTGTCGAATGCTGGTCGCCAAGTTACTGGTGAACTGGTCATGAGAGGACATTAAATGCCACGCATCAAATTTGCCGACGTGAGATTCCCGGACCCGAATGCCCCGTCGGTCTTTGACATCGAACATCGGTTGAAACAGCACCTGATCAATTTCCGAGAGAAGATGGGCAAATGCAAACCAGACAACCAAATCTCTGACCGAGATCGGCGCAATATTCTCCGGAAGATAGCGGCCTACAGAGACGCGGTTTCTCGTAGATCGGGCATGGGCCATCTTGCAGACAAAGACCGCCAGAGGCTGGAGATGTTCCGCGATGGCGCCACGCTGGTTCATGTCGAATCCGAACACCGCGCCGATGAGATTGCTACCGCCATCCATTCCGAGATGCCTTGGATGGCCGAGGCAACGGAGAGGATCTGGCAGGACATGCGCGCCTCAGTGCGGAACGGTGATGCGGCACCGCGGTTGAAACCTCTTCTCTTGGTCGGGCCACCTGGCATCGGGAAAACCTATTGGGCACGCGCATTGGCGCAGCATTTGATGGTACCGACGTCAGCGATCGAAGCTACCGGCGAACCCGCTTCATTCTCCGTCACCGGATCCCAACGTGGATGGGGATCCGCCGGGCCGGGAAAGCCCTTGGAATCCATTATGGCCAGTGGTGTTGCGAACCCGGTTGCCGTGGTTGATGAGATTGAGAAAGCCGGCACGGTCGAGTCCACCAGAGGGCAACGGTTTAATTTATCTGAAGGCCTTTTGCCATTGCTGGAGCGCTCGACGGCCAAGCAATGGTCTTGCCCCTACTACCGCATATCTTTTGACATGTCTTGGACCACATGGATCATGACCGCAAACAGCGTGGATGGGTTGCCCGCACCGTTTCTCAGCCGTTGCCCGCCTTTAACAATCCCTCCGCTTTCGATGGAGCATCTGCTTGGATTTTCCGATCACCTAGGCGCCAAGCGAAACCTCCCGCTTGCAGCCGTTGATGCGGTTAAGGAAGTCATTGAGGCCATCAAGGCTCCGCAGCTCGTAAGCCTACGATCAGTCGCGAGAATGCTGGATTCTGTTGAGCAGGCGATCAACCGGCCACTCTTACATTGACCAAGAAGAACCGGACGCGAGCCTAGAGAACTCGTGAGCCAAGCAAACCATATGATATATTGTTTTCTATAGGAGGCGCTTCATGCCTTACAATATTCGCCGAGGGTTGAGTTCGCGAGCCCAAGTTTCACCCCTCACTTCAGCCGAAGCTGAACCATGTCCATGCAAGGTAGTTGAGGCATCGTCGCGCCACGTTACAAAAACTTTCAAGGGCATTCCCATCTTCTTAGGGGGGCGCCAAATTGCCCACTTGGAGCCGTTAGCCCGATCAGCACCTCACAAAAGGTTGAGGTTGGCATCAGCCGGGTTCAAAAGTTCTTCTGAGTTTGCGGGTGGCGGTTCGGAGGATCATAGACCAGGGAAGCTCGCATACGATGTCCGCAATTGAGCTGGTGGCGGGCCGCCTGCGCGCCTGAAGCTGCATGCTAAGCATTCGGTGTTGCGAAAGATCTTAAAGGCCCTAAGGGTCCGAATTAACCCGAGCATAGATAAACGTGGACCGTACATCGTCATCGACGATGTGACGTCTGCGGAAATTTTGACCATTGCGCAGATATTTGAGTATTGAGGACAAGGGTTTCCGACTGAGAGGGGCGCATTGCCGACATTCGCTGCACTGTTCGCGCGCGGAATGCGGAAACAGTGGATGTGAACTTTCTATGCAGCAACCTCGCGATCAAGAAGTTCTGTATTGAAGAAGGGGGAGAGGTCCGTTGCAGCGGGGCCGAATGTGTTGCGCAACTATCTGTGAAATGACGTAAAACCCGTGGTAATCCCCCCATTTTTAATGGGGTCCAGCCGTAGAATTCAGGCGGCTGTTTTCAGTTTCATGGCGGGTGTCATGCCGCCGATACCCATGTTGGGTCGCTCGTTGTTGTAAGTCCAGAGCCA
>Ga0114899_1000216_pt1 | contig 49787 bp, 48 predicted proteins | sample MalvireepMed_215_FD_83497 | JGI IMG/M metagenome (GOLD analysis project Ga0114899, IMG submission 83497) | Marine viral communities from the Global Malaspina Expedition - Malaspina viral metaG DeepMed_215 | ecosystem: Environmental > Aquatic > Marine > Oceanic | place: Mediterranean Sea...
GGCGATTATACGCTTGATTTTGATCGGCAGGTTTCACCCATGAGCTACAACGCCAAAATAATTTAAATACAATAGGTTAAGGCAAATTTTGGAGGATTGCGTCAGAATCGTTGCCGACCCTCTGATTGTCGCGGCGGGTGGCCGTCATCCAAAAATCAAGCTGATGGAAACCGTATTGCCGTTTCTCGAACGCATGGGCGCAGATCTCGACTGCAAGGCGGTCCGGATCCACACAGCACGGCGCGGCATGATGCGCCAGCTTGCCGGTCGCGATTACCAAGAAACTGAAATCGTATTTCGAAAGGATCTGTGATGGGTGGCGGCGGATCTTCAAGCAGTTCAACAAGCAATACCACCGAGCAAAAAGATCAGCGCGTTGCGACAGGCGACGGCGGCGTTGCGGTTGGGGCAGGGGCGTCCGTCTCGATTGATGCCACCGACAGCGAGGCTTTCGACCTTGGCAAAGACGCGATTGAACTTGTCGGCAATATCGGCGGTCAGGTCTGGTCGGATCTGATGGATTTCAACCGGGAGCAAGCCGACAAAACGAACGAGCTGCAAACAAAGCAAATTGAATGGCTGGATAAGCAATCATCCAGCGAACAATCGAACATTGCCGACGCCTTGGTGAAAATCGGACTGCCTGCACTGGCGGTTGTGATGGTGGCGCGAACCTTCGGGGGTAAATGATGGACTACAAACGGCTCTATAAAACATGGTCCGGCACCATTCCTGCCGGTGGATCTGTGAAGATCTCCATGGGCGGGTTTTACATTCGGTTTCTCGAAAGCGATGCAACCGGCCTGATTGCAGTCAATGATGGCGATCCGGGCGTGGCTGTGGGCGGTCTGGGCCTGAGTCTGCCCGACGGCTTCGAAAACTTCCGCCTGACCAATCCAAATGGCACTGACTGGACCGTAACGGTCGGTGTATCAGAGGGCGCAATCGAAGACAGCCGCCTTAACGTGCCAAGCGGCATTGATGTCAATGTCGCAAGCGACACGCCGGGGGATGCTGGCCGCGCTGCAATTCTGGCTATGATGCAAAATGCAGATGATCAGCGGGTTGGCGTAAATTCATTGGGCCAGTCAAATTTCATGCTGAACAATATTTCAAGTTCCGCCAGCGTTTTGATTGATCCGAGTTTGAATACAAACGGCGCAATTCTGCGGTGGTTTCGCGGGTTTGCAAATACATCGTCAAATCATGCGGTCTATATCGACACAGCGGCACCGAGCGGGCCAGACGACGCGACGAAACGCCGTATTCACTACACGCTTGGAATTGCAGAACATTACCAGTTAAAGGGCTTGCCGCTCGAAATTCCCAGCGGTCATGGTCTTTGGGTGATTGGCTCGACTGCTGACAGCATCAGAATTGAAGGGGGGTTTGATTTGCTATGACTGTTTTGACACCGGAAACGAATTACACACCGCCAAGCGATAAGGAAACGATCATGCAGACGCGCTACGTTCTAAAAAGTGGGTCTGTGATTATTCGCACGACCAAGGGCGACGGATCTGTAAGCGAGATCACAGAATGAACCAGATCGCAAAATTGACACTCGTTATCGCCGGCCTTGTGGCGGCTGTGAAGGCTACCACCGTTGCGGCCAGCGAGATCTTGACGCAATCACAGGTCGCCAATCTGGCGCGCTCTGTGACAAGTCAATATTTCCAGAATGTGGATCCGGACATGATCCGGGCCATGGTGGAAATCGAAAGCAGTCGGAACAAAAACGCGTTTCGGTATGAATGGCATATTTCCGACGCCTCGACCGGGTTGATGCAGGTTTTGGCCGGGACCGCCAAATGGCTTTATGATGACATGGGATACCGCGGGATTATGAGCAAATCGCCGACAATGGCCGATATGTTCGAACCGCGGATCTCTGTCTATTTCGGCGCGGCCTATATTGACTGGCTTCAAAAGTATCACCGCAGCAAAAAGGGCGGTGAAGCCAGCGAGGAATGGCTTGTGCGGGCCTATAACGGCGGTCCCGGTGGGGCGGGCAACGGCCAGACGGCCCACCATTGGTCAAAATACCAAACGGCCAAAGCGGGGCTTGCATGAGCCTGACCTATGACGAAGCCGGGCATTTTGTCACAGACGAAACGGGCGCAACGCACGCGTGCGGGGTGTTTGATCGCCATGCCTGCCTTCAAATGGTTCAGGAAAGCAAGGAAATGGGGCTTGATGATTTTGCCGAGGATACACCTTTGGATCTGGGCATCATCACCAAGAAATACTGGAGCTGGCAATCAATCGCGATCTTGTGCGTTGGTGCGCTCCTGACGATCAGAATTATGGAGGAATAATATGCCGTTTTTGCCTTTTATCTGGGGCGGGCTTGGCTTGCTGGCAGGGGGCGGCGGCGTCTGGTTTCTGTCTGGCAAGGTCGGGACCATGCTGAAATGGGCCGCAATCCTTGGGGGCGGCTATCTGGCTTGGAAGAACCGGGCCAAAATAAAAGGGATCCTCAAATGAGTGAGATCCTGCAAAGTTTCAACGCGTTCGGGGATCTGGGACTGGCCGCGTTGATCGTGTGGCGGTTGTTCATTCATGACAAGCGCCTGACCATCCTAGAAACCAAAGTGGGGTAAAAATGGAACGCCTGATCAAACGACTGACCGAACCAAGCACCTATGCGGGCCTTGCGGGCATTGCGGCCGGTGTGGGCATGGTGGGCAAAGTGAACGAAGCCGAAGCGGTAGCAACCGTCATCAGCACCAACGGCCCGGCCATCGGCGGGATGCTGGCCGGTTTGCTGGCAATGTTCATGGGCGAAAAGGGCAACCGCTAAAGCGTCCTGGACAAACTTTTCTCAATTCGTCGAATGATTCGGCCTGTCTGTGATTTGGACAGGCCGATTTTTTTACCTATTTCGGCATTTGTCAGCCCGGATCGACGCAAACGCATGATTTCGAGATCTCTTTTTTGTCGATAATTTTTTGTTTTGCGCCTTTGATGCAACCGCCATCTGGCCGTGATGGTTTTGAAAGGAATGCGAGAGGACTTTGCAACTTCGAGTAATGCCTTGTTTTCACTGAAGCCATTCTCGATAAGGTCGCGGATCTGGTCAATTGTTTGCTCAACCGCTTTGCGGTGGGCGGTTGCATATGACCTATTTTGCATACGCAATTCCGCCTCACGGGCAAAGGAAAGACAAGTATCTGATAAATATTGATAATGAGCAGCGAAGCGCCGCAGATCGGAGGGAGGTAGCGTTTTGAGTAAGGCTAACGGGAAATCCTGCATAACATGATGTTATCGGAATTTACGGGCTAAGTATTTGACACTTAAGGGTAGCTGGATGATCGTTGTCGCCGCAAATACACCGACCAAAATTTTACATAATATATATTATAGAACAAATGTGTAATCCAGAAGATGGGTCTATTGACCCCACCTCTGAGGTCCCCGGTTCCTAATTAACCTCGATCACCAGACCATCATATGCCGGTTCGACATGGTCTGGTGTATCGGCCATCGCCTGTGCGTAATCAAACTGGATGCTCATGTGGGTCATGTAGACCTGTTTGGGTTTGTATTCTTCAACCCATCCCAGAAGCTTTTCCAGATGTGCATGCGTATTATGTGGACGATGGCGCAAGCAGTCCACCACCCAGACATCCAGATCATAGAGATGTTCTTTGGATTCGTCGGGGAATTCAACCACATCAGTTGAATAGGCAAACTTGCCGATTTTGAAGCCCAGCGTCTCGCCATAGCCGTGGTCTTGCGAGAAAACGGTGATCGGGACCCCTGCTGGCTTGATCGGTCCTGTGATAACATGCGGGATTAAAACAGGTTTGAAATAGAATTCAACGCCATCTGGCAGCGGTGTGAAGACATAATTGAAACGGTGATCAATGTCCGAGATCGTCTGCGCATTGGCATAGATATCAATCGGACTTTCCATCGCGACATTTAGCCATCGCACGTCATCAATTCCATGCACATGATCGGCATGTGAATGGGTGAACAGGATCGCATCAACATGATTGATGTTGTGCGTTAGCGCCTGTTGACGAAAGTCAGGTGTGACATCGACCAGGATCTTTTTGCCGGCTTCCTCAATCAGGATCGAGCTACGCAAGCGCCGGTTTTTCGGGTTGTCCGGGTCGCACTTTCCCCATCCAAGGCCAACCGATGGCACACCATTCGAGGAGCCGCAGCCAAGGATGGTTACTTTTGTCACAGTTACTCTGCTCCCAGCGCCAGCAGATTGTTGCGATCTGCTTTTGTAAACAGTTTAAAGAAGTTATCCGTCGTTATTCGCGTGATTTCTTCGACTTCAACGCCCTTGATTTCTGCAAGTTTGGCAGCTGTATGGGCGACATAGCTTGGCTCGTTCGGTTTGCCACGTTTTGGCACGGGGGCCAGATACGGCGCATCTGTCTCGACCAACAGCCGATCTAGCGGGACATCTTCAACGGCCGCCCGGATTTCCTTGGCGGAGTTGAAGGTAATAATGCCCGAACAGGAGATATAGAAACCGATCTTAAGTGCCCGCTGTGCCAGCGTGGCTGAGCTCGAGAAGCAGTGAATGACGCCGGTAAACGGCCCCTTCTCATACTCTTCTTCGAGGATGTCCATCGTGTCGTCATCCGCATCGCGGGTATGCACGATCAGCGGCAAGCCGGTATCGCGGCAGGCCGCGATATGAGCACGGAAGCTTTCCTGCTGCGCTTCACGCGGGGAATTGTCATAGAAATAATCAAGCCCGCTTTCGCCGATGCCGATGACTTTCGGATCGGATGCCTTTGCGATCAGGGCATCGGGGCTTGTAAGCCCCTCCTCGCCTGCTTCGTGCGGATGAACGCCAATCGTGCAATAGATATGATCTGATTGTTCGGCAACGGCGCGAACATTTTCAAAGGTTGTGAGTTTCACACCAATGGTGACCATCATGCCGACACCGGCATTTTTGGCCCGCGCAAGAGTCCCGCTCAGATCATCGGAGAACTGCGGGTAGTCCAGATGGCAGTGGCTGTCGACAAGGGCGACATTCATGCCTTCTCTCCTTCGTCTTCGGTCTCGACATAGCGCGGGAAGACACCCGCCGGCTTCGGGATTTCCGATCCCGGTTTCAGTGCATTGTCCGGACCAAGTGCATCAAACCCGCGTTGCTCATCGCCAAGCACCAGAAGATCAAGGATCTTCGATGCAGAATCAGGCATGATCGGCTGAACAAGGATACCAACGTGTCGAATGACTTCGGCCAGAACATAAAGAACCGTTTCCATGCGTGCCGGATCGGTCTTTTTCAGGCCCCAGGGCGCCATTTCGTCGACATAGCGGTTTGCATCGCCAACAAGGCTCCAGATTGCCTCAAGCCCCTTGTTAAAGGCCTGTTCCTCAAACAGCGGGCGCACGGTGTCAAGCATGCCATGCGCTTTGGCGAGGATCTCCTTGTCTGCACTGGTGAGCGCGCCCGGTGTCGGGATTGCCGCGTTGCAGTTCTTGTGGATCATCGACAGCACGCGCTGGCACATATTGCCAAGATCATTGGCCAGTTCGCTGTTCATGCGGTTGACCATGGCGCGATGGGCAAAGTCGCCATCATTGCCAAACGGTACTTCGCGCATCAGGAAGTAACGCGTTTGATCCAGACCATACTTATCGGTCAAATCATAGGGGTCGATCACGTTGCCGATCGACTTGGAAATTTTCTGGCCTTCGTTGGTCCACCAGCCATGGGCAAAGACGCGCTTAGGGGGCTGAATGCCAGCAGCCAGCAGGAAGGCCGGCCAATAAACAGCATGGAAACGCAGGATATCCTTGCCAACCATATGCAGGTCTGCCGGCCAGTATTTTTCAAGTTTGGCCGGATCCGCGTCGGGATAGCCAATGGCGGTCAAATAATTGGTCAGTGCGTCCAGCCAGACATACATGACGTGATCTTCGTCGCCCGGAACAGGAACACCCCATTTAAAACTGGTGCGCGACACAGAAAGATCATGCATGCCACCTTTCACAAAGCTGATCACTTCGTTACGGCGTGATTGCGGCGCAATAAAATCAGGGTTCTGTTCATAGAACTCAAGCAGACGATCCCCCCAAGCAGAAAGCTTGAAGAAATAGCTGGGTTCAGACACCCACTCCACCGGTGCGCCGGTTGGAGCAAGTTTTTCGCCGTCTTTTTCGATCAGTTCCTTTTCGGCGTAGAACGCCTCGTCACGGACAGAATACCAGCCGTCATAGGAGCCAAGATAGATCTCGCCCTTTTCAAGAAGGGTATTCCAAAGCGCCTGACAGGCCTTTTTGTGGCGTTCTTCCGTTGTACGGATGAAGTCATCGTTGGAATAGTTCATATGAACGGCCAGATCGCGGAAGTTCTGCGACACCTGATCGGTGAAGGACTGCGGATCAATACCCTTGGCCGCGGCCGATTTATCGACTTTCTGACCATGTTCATCGGTTCCGGTCAGGAACATCACGTCATAACCGTCCAGGCGCTTGAAGCGGGCCAGCACATCGCAGGCAAGCGTGGTATAGGCATGGCCAATATGGGGCTTGTCATTGACGTAATAGATCGGTGTCGTGATGTAATAGGGCTGTTTGTGCCCGGTCATGGTCGCAAATCCTTCACACAAGTCGTGAAACAAAACGGCCCGAATTGGGCCGTTATGGTCAAAATTTCGGTATGTGGGCAGTGATGTCAGGTTCGCATGGTTTCTTCAAGCATGAAGAATGCATTTAGCAAGGCTTGCTTGCGATCAAGATGCAAACCGCGGGTCGCGCCCATCAGTTCGTTGATCTTTTCCCACACCTCTAGCCATTGATCAAGCGGTTGCGCGGCGGCCATGCGTTGCATTGCGGGCAGTTCACCGTCAACGACTTCTCTGGGGGGCTGCCCTGTGGCAGCAAACCGGATCATCCGCGCAAGCCACCAGTGCATTAATTCGGTGATGGTGGCGAAGGCCGCATCCTTGTCTGCAGGTGAAAAACGTTCTGCAAACTTGTGTTGGGCCGCGACATCTGCATTCGGAAGAGCTGCGATGATGTTTACAAGATCGGTATATAGCTCAAGCCCGCCGACATCGTGAAGCTGCAGCGCGCGACCTATACTGCCCTCTGCCAGCCCCGAAAGTGCGTCACGTGCGCCAAGATCCATGTCCGGACAATAGCGCCCCAGCAAATCAACAACCTGATGATCTTCAAGCGGACCAAGGTTGAGGCGACGGCACCGAGAGCGGATGGTTGGCAGCAATCGGCCCGGATGATGGGCAACCAGGATCATCATCGCATTGGCAGGCGGTTCTTCGAGAACCTTAAGGATCGCGTTGGCTGCATTGCGGTTCAATTCATCGGCAGCATCGACAATGACAATACGCCACCCGCCTTCGGCAGAGGTTTTGGACATGAAGTTGCCAACGGTACGCACATTGGCGACCGTGATTTCGCCCTGCAGGCGTTTTTTCTTGTCGTCATACTGGCGTTCAACAACCTTGAGGTCACCATGTCCTCCACCGGCAATACGCCGTGCAACCGGATCCTCAGGATCGACATAAAGGCCGTCATTCTGATCGCCAAACAGGCCAGCACCGCCATTTTCGCCGCCGCCAGACAAAATAAAGCGCGCCATGCGGTAGGCCAGTGTTGCTTTGCCAACGCCCTTGGGGCCGCACAGCAGCCAGGCGTGATGCATGCGTTTGCTGTTCCAGGCATCCAGAATGGTTTTCTCGGCCTCTTCATGGCCAAGAAGTGCATCATTTCGGCGTGGTTCGAAGGGGTTTTCTTCAGCGGGAAGATCGTCCTTGGCCATGTTCGGTTCAGGCCCCCTGCCCGGCAATATGGGACGTAACAGCCAAAATAACCCGTTCACTTACTGTCTCAATATCACCACTTGCATCAATGATGTGACATCTGTCCTTCTCATCAGAAGCAATTTCGCGGAAGCCATCGCGCAGGCGTTGGTGAAATTCCAGCCCCATGCGTTCAAAACGATCTTCCGCTGCACTGACATTGGCAAACCGTTCGCTTGCGCGTTCAAGGCCAAGTTCAAGCGGCAGATCAAAAATAAGGGTCAGGTCGGGTTTAAAGTCACCGATCGCCAGTTGCCAAAGCTTGCGGATATAATCAGCCCCAAGACCATGACCGTATCCCTGATACGCGACAGATGAGTCAGCAAACCGGTCACACAGGACGATCTTGCCGCTATCGAGTGCCGGGCGAATGGTCCGCTCAACATGATCGCGGCGTGACGCAAACATCAAAAGCGCCTCTGTCACGGGATCCCAGCGTCCGGGGTCACCGGTCAGAATAAGGTTGCGGATTTCTTCTGCCCCCGGCGATCCACCGGGTTCACGGGTAACAACAATATCTTCACCCTGATCGCGAAACCACTTTTCAAGACAGCGTATCTGGGTCGACTTTCCGCTGCCTTCTCCACCTTCGAAACTAATGAACAAACCGGGCTTAAGTGTCACCCGTTTGCCCCCCAGAGCAGATATTTGATCGCTGCCCCGATACGGCCGACAAAACCAAGGCGTCCGACATCATGGGCGGCGTAGAGCGGAAACTCGATAGTGTCCTGATCGGGCACTTCGACCTTAAGCATCGCGATCTGATCACCCTGACTGATCGGCGCCGGGACCGGTCCCTCATAAACGACTGATACCTTCATATCGCGGCTTGCGGTACGCGGCAATGTGAGGAGAACTTCCTTGTCTGCGACAAGATCAACCTTGGGTTCTGACCCCAACCAGACATTGGCAGAGCTAACCGTTTCGCCTTCGGCGAACAGGTCATAGTTGTCAAATTCGCGGAAGCCCCAATCAAGGAGTTTCTGTGATTCCGTACGACGCTCCCGAACGGAGTCCAATCCATTGACGACAAGAATAAGACGACGATCATCACGTTCGGCTGAAGCCGTCAGGCCGTATCCGGCAGCCTCGGTATGGCCGGTTTTAAGGCCATCGACACCTGCACTTGTACCAAGAAGCGGGTTGCGGTTTGGCTGACGGATGCCGTTATAGGTAAATTCCTTAACGGAATAGAGTTCATAAAGATCAGGGAAGTTGCGAATGGTATCACGCGCAAGGATTGCAAGATCACGAACCGTAACAAGATGACCCTCTGCGGGCCATCCGGTCGCATTTTTAAAGACAGACTTGGTCATCCCTATTGCGCGGGCTTCTTCGGTCATGGCTTCGGCAAAGGCTTCTTCTGACCCGCCAAGGCCTTCTGCAACCACGATTGCAGCATCATTGCCCGACTGGACGATAATTCCGTGTAGCAAGTCTGAAACCGAAACGTTGGAGTTCACCTCGACAAACATTTTCGATCCACCTTTTCGCCAGGCTTTCTCGCTGACATGGAAGGTGTCGTCCATGGAAACGCGACCATCCTTGATATACTTGAATAGCATATGGACGGTCATCATCTTGGTCATCGAGGCTGGCTCGGTCAGGGTATCCCCTTCCTTGTCAAGCAGCACGGCCCCGGTGTCAAAATCCATAATGAATGCTTCACGCGCATTCGTCTCGATGGCTTGCGCACTTGCAGAACTCATCGACATAGCCATGACAGAACCAAGAATAAAGGCCCCGGCCACTACCCGGTTCAGAGTGTTTTTGAACGGAACTGGCGGCATCAAAGTCATGGCATACAAACCCTGTTAAATAAATTCTCTAACCACCGGGAACCGGTGTATCCGCTGTTTTGCTTATGTCGCAAATTCGGCAGAATTGTGCAACAGCTGCGAGGTCGGCACATTAAATCGCTAGCATAACCTGCCTTTTTCAATCAACAACCAGATGTGGCCGAACCGCCTTCTGCGCACTCTACAACCACTTTTGCGCCGTTTTGTCCCGTTGCAATAACACGTTCGAGAAGAATGTCAGCCTCTGGCACAGTTTCAAGCGGGCCCAGACGCACGCGGTAAAAGGTAGTGCCCTTGACCTCGATCGGCTCTATCTTGCTGGGGGCAAGGTCGTAAAGGCGATTGCGAAGATTCAATGCGTTGTCATAAATGGAAAAGGCGCCGGCCTGTACGTAGATAGATGATGTTGCGACCGGTGTTACTTCTACAATAGCGGCTTCTTCTACCACACCGTCAAGCGGAGCGGATTCAACGCTGGTGTTTGCCGAAGGTGGTGTTAGCTTGATACGGGATGTCGTCGGTTCCCCGCTATCAGCAATGGGACCATCATCCAGACGAACCGTTTCAACGACGTCGCGTGGTGCAGCACTTACAGTGCTTTGCTCCGCGACGCTTACTTTCGGGGCTGCCTTACCCTGTGCGATGGCCGCGATCTGTCGGCTTTCTGCCTCGACCACCTCAACCAGCACCTTTGCCGTGCCTTTGCGCTCGAACCCCAAAAGTTGTGCAGCACGGCGCGACATATCGATGATACGACCATGGGCAAACGGTCCGCGATCATTTACGCGAACCTTGATTGATTTGCCGTTTTCAAGGTTGGTTACGCGAACGATGCTGGGCAGCGGCAAGGTACGATGGGCTGCTGAAACTTCATACTGATCGAAAATTTCGCCATTTGCCGTTTTTTTGCCGTGGAACTTCGGCCCATACCAGGATGCGATACCTGTTTCACTGTATTCGTAATCGACTGCAGGATAATACCACTGACCGGCAATCTCGTATGGATTGCCGATCTTGTAATTTCCGATCTGCGTCGGTTGTGATTGTCCGCCGAGCCGTTTGACGCCATGAACAGCGAGCTGAGTTTCAGCACAACCTGCCAGCAAGATACCAAGTGCTGCGGCCGCCATAGCGAGGCGGCCTTTGGATCGCAAATGTGCCAAGGCACTGTTTCGTGGTTTGGGCATCAAGGTGTCCCCGCTTTTAGATGCTCTGTCCATGCTCGTTCAGATCAAACTGCCGTTATTCGAATTAAGTGTTTTTATCGACCAGCGATCGCGTCGGCCAACGTACCAACAGCGATTGCAAAGTATGTCGAGCGGTTCCAGTGCATGATGGTATGGAAGTTGTTATAAACCATATAGGCTGGGCCTTCACCGTCATTTACGATGACAATTGAGGCATCCATATCCGCAACAGGCAAGTCTGCGCCACTTGGCATCCGAACACCAAGCTGCTGCCATTCTGCAATCGGCTTGCGGATATCGCGACCTTCCAGTTCCATATCGAAGTTTTCCGGCAGGCTGATCTTGCGGCCCCAGCGCTCATCTGCATGCCATCCAACGGATGACAAATAGTTCGCAGCAGAGGCGAACACATCTTCCTTTGCGCCCCAAAGATCAATCTTGCCATCGCCATTGCCATCACGTGCGTAGTTCAGGAATGTTGACGGCATGAATTGGGCCTGCCCCATGGCGCCAGCCCAGGAGCCTGACATCTTTTCCGGCGCGATATGACCGGCATCGATAATGGTAAGCGCGTTCATCAATTCCTTGCGGAAATATTCAGCGCGACGGCCTTCGAATGCCAGGGTGGCTAGTGAATCCACAACGGAATATCCGCCAGTAAAGCGACCAAACCCGGTCTCGATACCCCAGAACGCGGTCAGGTAATGGCCCGGCACACCGTATTTCTTGGCTGCGGCATCAATGACAGCACGGTTTTCAGCGTATTTGCGGCGACCCTCATTCACTCGGGACTGCGGCACAACGCGATCAAGATACTGCTCAAAGGTCAGTTTGAATTCAGGCTGGCTGCGATCATATTCGATTACTTTGGGGATCGGCTTTGTATCGGCAAAGGCAACGTCAAGTGTTGCCTCCGAAATGCCCTTGCTTGCGGCTTCTTTTTTGAATTCAACGAGCCATTCGTCAAATCCTTCGGTGGTAAATTCTGGAAGTTTCTCATCAGTCTGTGCAAAGGCTGGTGCATGTGCTGCCATCACGGCAACGACGGAGGCAGCGGTAAGCAGTTTCCAGAATTTCATCTAAGCCTCATCCAAATTTGTATCAGTTTTCAGTCCCGGATTCTTTTGGTCCGGGGAACCATTCATCGGTTCGGCCGGTCCAGTAATAAGCGGTTAACCCAACCCATTCACGCAAAGCACGACCCAATGATTTGATAGCCCCTGAGACGTTAAGACTTGCTAAATGGATGTCATCGGAGGTGAATCTATCGACAGGATAAGGGATTACGTTCCAGCCTGCCTGGCGGAATGCTCCGACAGCGCGCGGCATATGTTGTGCCGAAGTAATTAGGACCCAAGGTTTTTTCGCAAGCTCCGGCCAATCTCGATAAACCAGTTCAAGAGATTTGGTTGCGTTCTCATGCGTGTTACGTGATTTCGTTTCAAAAAACATATTCGGTGTCTTCAGTCCCGAATCGTCCAGCCAGTCTTCGAGCACGACCGCTTCGCTAAAACCGCGATCAGTAAGGCTGCCATCTCCACCGGTAAAAAGGACCGGCTTGTTTGGATACAGGTTCGCGACACGCATCATGGTAAAGATACGATCCGCCGATGCACCGACATGCATTTCGCCACGTTCTAAGTAGCTAGAAGGGTCAAGGCTTCCTGAAAGTGTTACCGCACCTGCAAACTCAATGTTTGCAAGATCTGGCTTCTCAAACCGGCTTTCCAAAGTGTGCGACAGGATAGTACCAACAGGAATAACCGTGATCAGAAGCGATGCCCCGGTTACGAAAACCAGCCCGCCAATCGCGATTCTACGCGTGCGTCCAAAGATCAACAGACCAAAGAGAATGGCGAGTAAAAGGCCATGCATGAAAGCTGTATTGATCAGGATGCTGACGGTTTTGGACAGGAAGTAGAACACGATCGCAGGTTCCGAAAACAATTGGTTATTTGAACCGGCTTACCATACCGAAATCCCGATAAATCGCCAGCATTCGCTGCAATATTGGATTGCCCTATTGACAGGTCATCTTCCCCAATTTATTGAAAGCGCCCAGAGCAAAGCGCTCCAACCAGTTTTGCGGAGAGGTGGCAGAGCGGTTGAATGCAGCGGTCTTGAAAACCGCCGTGCCTTTACGGGTACCGTGGGTTCGAATCCCACCCTCTCCGCCACTTGCCCAAGACAGAGCAGAACCAGTTCAGTAATCGCAGGACGATCTTCTTTGCGAGACGCCAAGCCGTATCTGCCATGACGTCACAATCGTCGAAAGGTCACTGATATGAGCGAACTGCCGCCCTGTCCCAAATGTGAATCCCCCTATACCTATGAAGATGGTGAGTTGTTGATATGCCCGGAATGCGCCCATGAATGGTCGCTGGCAGCCGCACATGCAGATGCGCCTGTTGTGCGGGATTCTAACGGCACGCCGCTTGCTGACGGTGACACGGTTTCGGTGATCAAGGACCTGAAGGTCAAAGGTTCATCGGCGGTGGTGAAAGTCGGTACGAAGGTCAAGGGCATTCGGCTGGTTGAAGGTGACCATGACATTGATTGCAAGATCCCCGGCATCGGGCAAATGGGCTTGAAATCGGAGTTTGTGAAAAAGGTTGCCGAGTAGTTGGCCAAATCCATTCCTCGCCAAAAGAAAAAGCGCACCAAATAAGGTGCGCTTTTCTCGTTTCGGTGTTTTGCCGCCGTGTTTAGTCTGCCCCACCCGTGCGGAAGGTCGAGCCCGGTTTTGGTTTAAGCACGCGTTGAATAAACAGTGTACCAATCGCTACACCAATACCAATCAGGTCGGTAATAAGGCCGCCGGAAATCATGAACAGAGCGGCGATGACCAGCAAAATGCGCAGGAACCAGACGGCACTACTGCCAAGGAACCAGCCCTGAACACCGGAAGATAGCAGGAAGACCCCAACAACAGCGGTGACGAGAGCCTGTCCGATTTGGAGATATGTTCCATCCATCAGGATCGCAGAGTTATAGAAGAACATGAACGGCACGATGAAGGCCGCGATCCCGATCTTGAACGATGCGACCGACGTTTCCATCGGATTGGCACCGGATATACCGGCTGCAGCATAGGATGCAAGTGCCACTGGCGGGGTAATTGCCGAGACCACAGCAAAGTAAAACACGAAGAAGTGTGCTGTAAGCGGTTGAATACCCAGCTCAATTAATCCCGGCGCCACAACGGAGGCGGCGACGGCATAAGCCGCAGTTGTTGGCATTCCCATCCCCAGAAGAATGGCAATAAGCATGGCGAAGACCAGCGCCAGAAGCTGGGATGCTTCTGCGAGACCCAATAGCAGGTTCGAGAAACGTGCACCAACACCAGTCAGCGCAATAACACCGACAATAATACCGGCGCAGGCACATACGGCGATGATCTGGATCGACATACCGCCTGCGAGTTCAAAGGCCTTGGCAACTGAGCGCACGCCGACCCGATTGGGCGTCAACCAGCTGACAACAACGGCCGCAACCGTTGCAAGGGTCCCCGCCCTGATAACGGAATATCCAAGGAACAACGCAACGATCAGAATGATGATCGGCAGGAAAAGGAATACCTTTTTGATCATCGCATCAAAGCGCGGCAGCTCGTCCTCACGCATGCCGCGCATGCCAAGCTTTGCGGCCTCGAAATCGACCATGAAGTAGATCGATACGAAATAGAGGATGGCCGGAATAATGGCAGCGATGGCAATATCGGTATAGGGAATGCCCGTGATTTCAGCCATGATGAAGGCACCTGCCCCCATGATCGGCGGCATGATTTGACCACCGGTGGAGGCGGCTGCCTCAATCGCGCCTGCCGTTTTCTTGTGGTAACCAACCTTCTTCATCAAGGGAATGGTCAGTGAACCGGTGGCCACCACGTTGCCTGCAGAGGTGCCATTGATCATGCCCATCAGGCCAGATGCAAAAATCGCAACCTTTGCCGGTCCACCACGGGCCCGACCAGCAACTGAGAAGGCAAAGTTCACGAAGTAGTCGCCAACCTTGGATGCCTGAAGGAACGCCGCAAAAATGATGAATAGGATGATGTAGGTCGACGACACGGCCGTCGTTGGACCAAGAATCCCGGCATCGGTGTAAACTTGGCTGAAGAACCGCTGCCAGGTAACTGAGGGTGATTGCAGGAAGCCAGGCAGGTGTTCGCCGACAAACACATAAACAAGGAAAATCGTCGCAATGATCACAAGTGCAAGCCCGGCAACACGGCGGGTCAATTCCATGATCAGCAATGTCCCGGCAACCGCAGCAATCGAGATCCCGATCGGCGCAAATGGCGTGCCGGTCGAGTTGCGCATGAGGGTGCCATAAATCGTGATCAGGTAGACCGCAACGGCAACACCACAAACACACAGAACAAAGTCTGGCGCGGAATATTTGTCGCGTGATGTCTTGTGGAACCATGACAGAACGATCCCGCCCACCGTCGCAATCAAAAGCGGTGTCCCGAACAGCCAGGTCTCATTGAACTTGATGGTGGCATCAATGCCATTCCACATCACACCATTCTGAATATCGAATGCGAAACTGATGGCCATGCCCGTCGCCATAAAAGCCGGCACCAAAAGGACGTAAGACAGATACCCCAGAAGAGGCGTTGAAGTGCCCGGGCTGTCACTAAAGCTGTTGGCGGAGTACCACAGGAACCCAAGTGCCAATGCACCGGCAACGTGAACAATCCGGAAGTTCCAGGTTTCAAGTGGAAAGTCTGGAAGGAACGGCAGGTTGACCAAGCCGCCTGTCATCCCCGACAGGGAAACGCCATTGAGCGCAAGCATGTGGAAGGCCGCGTAGATCGCCGCGGAGATTGTGATGAAGGTCAATCCCCCGCCCTCAAACATTCGCCGGTTATGTTCGACCGGTTCTTCGTCAACACCATCAGCAATGAGGTGTTCGTCTTCCACCTGGCTTTTATCTGACATCTATTCCCCCGCACTCACGCAAGTTTGTTTTTGGCCACAGGCAAGCTGGTAATTGAAATATGGCGGACCGTCCACAAGGACAGTCCGCCTTACAAGATGTTTTTGATGGCAGTGATCAGTTGATCATGTCTGCCGGAATGGACGCGCCATTCTCGTTGAACCACTTCGCAGCACCCGGGTGCCACTTCATGACCTTGTTCTTGTCCCAGTTCGCCGGAACGGTCGAGCGGGCCGCACGGTGGATGGAAACCATCCGGTCATTGTCGGACATCACAACATCTGTAGCCGCATAGACGAAGCTTTCCGGAAGGTCGCAGTTAGCAATCGCAAAGTTCCACATGGAAACCGAACGTGCAGGTTCGGTCAGCGTGGTGTAGGTATCTGCTGCGATGTCGAACTCCGATACCGGGAAGGCATCCATGATTTGCTTCTGTTCTGCTTCGGTAAACTCGATGATGTTTACGTCGGTCTGAACTTCAAGCTGGCTGACAGCGGGAACCGGGACGCCAGCGGCAAACGCGATCACGTCAAGCAAGCCGTCCTGCAGCTGACCACCAAGGTCAGACCAGCCGCCATTCCGGCGTTCGAAATCAACACCCAGTTCTTCGAGCATGCGCGGGAAATAGGTGTCCGAGGTCGAGCCAGCCGGACCAAAGCCGATTTTGGCGCCTGCCGGAATGTCCGCAACCGAGGTGATTCCGGAAGAAGAAAGTGCGGTGATCGAGAACGGCGTCTGATACATCGGGAACATCGCGCACGCATTGGTCATCTGCAGACCTGGTGCAATCGGGTTGGTACCCGCCAGAGATTCTGCAGCCGGACCCATGGTGGTCATGCCAAAGGCGGCTTCGCCGGTGTGAACAAGTGCCATATTCTGCATCGGGCCGCCGGTGACTTCGCCGCCACCCGAGATTCCAAGTTCTTCCGCGACCAGGTTGGCCCAGCCAGAACCATACGCAAAATAGGTCCCGCCCTGAGACGCTGTGCCGACGGTGAAGCTCTCAGGCCAGCCATCACGATCCTGTGCCACGGCAGCAGTGCTCCCGAACGCAAACGCGACCGCCATCCCTGCAAATAATGCGCGTTTCATTAATTTCCTCCGTTTATCGGTATTTTGTGAGAATCTGCCACAAGTCATTTCCTCATATGGGGAAACTTGAGGTTGATGGCAATGTGGTTCTTAATCAATACCGAAAATGGTGAGATTTCATAGTGATGTCGATCTCATGAGATGCTCGACTTTAGTTGTATTCGCCGTACTTATAAGATTTAATTAGAATTATCTAACGTGCACAGATCACTAAGACGGCGCGGCTTGTAATCGTAACGTTCAATCACATTTGTATCTGATGGCGTGGGTGTTTTGGGGGACTTATGAATGTCGTTAAACATTGGTAGCCGGATACTGCTTGCGGCAGCGATGATCGTTGTTGCCACATTCGTGGCCTTTATCCTCTATTTCGACTATCAGCAGCGTACGTCGATCCAAACCTCCTTAGAATCGAAACTGACCGAAAGCGGTTCGTTGGCGACGGCTGGTATTTCGAATTGGCTTGATGGTCGCCGCCTCTTGGTTGAGAGCCTGGCCAACAGCATTGCACGTGACAGTTCGCCAGAGAATGTGTCGGCGGTTGCAAGTGGTGAAGCCTTTGCCGAGTCATTCATATTTTCGTATTTCGGCAGTGCAGATGGTGTGATGACGATGTATCCACCTGATGAGTTGCCGCCCGATTACGACCCACGTAAACGTCCCTGGTATGCCGACGCTGTTGCAGTGGGCGACAGTACCTTGACCGAACCTTACACTGATGCCTCCACCGGACAGCTGATTGTCACGGCGACCACGCCGGTTTCCGAAGACGGCAACCTACTCGGTGTTGTCGGGGGGGACATTGATATTGGTATTCTCGGTGATCTGGTGCGCAGTATTGACCTTGGGGGTATCGGGTATGGCTTCCTTGTGAACGATCAGGGAACGGTCCTGATCCACCCGAATGCCGAGTTCACATTAAAACCCCTGTCTGATGTTTTCCCTGAAGACACACCAACAGTGACCGAAGGTATGGACAATATCAAAGAAGGTCGTGGGGAACAGCTCTTCACCTTCTTTCGTGTGAGCGGCCTGCCCTCGGTAAACTGGTATCTTGGGTTCGCTCTGGATCGGGATGAAGCGTATGCTTCACTTTACGAGTTCCGCTACACGGCGATTATTACCGCCGTAATTGCCGTCCTGGCGATCATGGGGCTGATGGGCGTTTTGGTGCGCGTTTGGGTTTCAGGTCCGGTTATGAGCATGACTTCTGCCATGACCCGGCTTGCCCAAGGTCAGAAAGACGTCGAGGTTCCAGGAACAGAGCTCAAAGACGAGATTGGTGCGATGGCGGCTGCGGTGCTTGTGTTCAAGAATAATGCAGCCGAAGTCGAACGCTTGGCGCATGCAAACGAAGAAGCAACGAAGCGGGCTGCCGAGGCGCGAAAACGTGCGCTTGAACAGATGGCCGACAACTTCGAACAGAGTGTGCTTTCAATCGTGGAAACCGTCGCAGACGCTGCGGAGCAAACCCAGTCAGTGGCAACACAGTTATCAGCCAATGCAGAGGAGTCGACGTCACGCGCTGCTGCTGTCTCCAATGCTGCCAATATTACGACGGAAAATGTGCAGGCCGTCGCGTCTGCCACCGAAGAGCTTTCCGCCGCTATTCGCGAAATCGGGGCGCAAGTTACGCAATCAATCGAAGTGGCAACCGAGGCTGTTGACGGCGTCAACAGCACATCGGCAACCGTCACGGAGCTTGCAGAAGCAGCTGAACGGATCGGCAAGGTCGTTGGACTTATTCAGGATATTGCCGGGCAAACCAATCTTCTGGCTTTGAACGCAACCATCGAAGCCGCCCGCGCAGGCGACGCTGGCAAGGGCTTTGCTGTTGTTGCTGGTGAGGTGAAATCACTTGCCAATCAAACCGACAAGGCGACAGGCGATATCCAGGTGCAGGTCGATGGTATTCAGGGATCCTCGTCCCGCTCGGTTTCGGAAATTGGTTCAATTTCAGGAACGATCGAACGCATCAATGAGTTCTGCAATGCGATCGCAGCAGCCGTAGAGCAACAAGGGGCTGCCACGCGTGAAATAGCCGATAGCGTCCAACGCGCGGCGTCGGGCACACAGGAGGTATCGCAAAATGTTTCCGCTGTGTCTGATGCGTCAAACATGGTCAGTGTCGAAGCCAATTCGCTTCTGCAGTCCTCGCGGGAGATGCGTGAACTTGCCCATCGATTGCGCGAAGAAGTACTCGGTTTCCTGAAGTCAGTGCGTGATAATGATTGAGTTCCCCATGGTGACAGCTTTCGTGTGATCTAAAACCCAGAGCGCCTGATTAACGGACTCCGTCTGTCCTGCTTAACTCCATGAGAACTGGATTCTCAGGTGAGCGTAACCTCTGTGTAGTTTTTTTATTGCGTAAAATCCCTTACTGCTGCACGATTTGTGCAATGCGGTCGTTAATGGTGATGTGTAACCGTCTGAAACCGCAGTTTTCTTCACAAAACTGCAAAATATCAGTGGAAATGCTCTCGTTGGACAGGCAATTATTGACGGAATGAGAGGCGCTTTGGCGCGTCTTGTGGGGGAGCATCTGGTTTCAGATGCTAAGACGAACGAAGAAGATTAAGACTCTCAACAGGGAAATTTTAAACTCGATATGAGCACAGACATACCCGCCCTGCAGGTCGAAGGGATGTTCAAAAGCTTTGGTGAGCATGAAGTTCTCAAAGGAATTGACCTTACGGCCAACACCGGGGACGTGATTTCGATTATTGGCTCGTCTGGATCGGGCAAAAGTACATTTTTAAGATGCATCAACCTGCTTGAAACGCCAGACTCCGGTGAAGTTCATGTTAAGGGTGAACTGATCCGCATGAAGACGTTGAAGGATGGTTCACAGGAAGCGGCTGATAAAAAACAACTGCAGCGCATCCGCACCAAACTGGCCATGGTGTTTCAAAGCTTCAACCTCTGGAGCCACCTGACCATTCTTGAGAACGTGATCGAAGCACCGATCCATGTTCTGGGTGTTCCCCGCAAAGAAGCGATTGAGCGCGCTGACGCATTGCTCAAGAAGGTCGGGATGTATGAACGTCGGGATTACTATCCCGGTCATGTATCCGGTGGCCAGCAGCAACGTGCCGCGATTGCGCGCGCGCTTGCAATATCACCCGATGTTTTGCTGTTTGATGAGCCGACTTCAGCCCTTGATCCCGAGCTGGTCGGTGAAGTTCTGCGGGTTATGACCGATCTTGCCGAGGAAGGCCGCACAATGCTTGTGGTGACCCACGAGATGGGCTTTGCGCGCGGTGTTTCGAGCCATGTCATGTATTTGCATCAAGGAAGGGTCGAGGAATTCGGCAATCCGACTGATGTTTTCGAGAATCCAAAATCGGAACGCATGAAGCAGTTTCTTCAGCGCGATTTCTGATCTGGGCAGGCCAGGGCCAGGTGTGCCGTGGTCGCAAGAATGGGAGTACTTCAATGCGTACGCCCCGTTCCAATCAACAAGGGAGACTATGAATGAAAAACTGGATCAAGGTTGCATCTGCTGCAGCAGTTGGCATTGCACTGAGTGCTTCGGCCGCAAACGCTGATTGGGATAAAGTCGTTGTAGCGACCGAGGGGGCCTACCCTCCGTTCAACATGATGGACGACAATGGCAACCTCATCGGTTTCGACGTTGATTTCGCCAACAAGCTTTGCGAAACCGCAAATGTCGAGTGCGAAATCGTTGCACAGGACTGGGACGGCATGATCCCGGGGCTTCTGGCCAAAAAATATGACGCAATCATTGCGCAGATGTCGATCACCGAAGAGCGCAAGCGTTCCATCGACTTCTCTAACTACTACAGCAACACCCCGGCCGTGTTCGTCGGTAAAGACGGCATGAGCATCACCGCCTACAAAGACGGCGAAGTCATTGAAGACGCGCTTGATGGTATGGTCATCGGTGTTCAGCGTTCGACCACCCACGCGAACTTCCTTGAAGATAACTTCATGGATACCGAAATCCGCATGTACGGCACGCAGGACGAAGCTCTGCTTGACCTGACTGCTGGCCGTATTGATGCAACGCTCGCTGATTCCGGTACCCTCGAAGCGTGGGTTAACTCGGAAGAAGGCGAAGGCTATGGCTTCGTTTCCAACCAGTTCGCACCGAGCGAGTGGTTCGGCGAAGGTGCCGGTATTGGTATCCGCAAGGAAGACCAGGACCTGAAGGAAATCTTCAACAAGGCGCTGGCTGAAATGCTTGAAAACGGCTCTTACGAAGAGCTGAACAAGAAATACTTCCCGGCGATCGATCTGCATCCGAATTGATCTGCCTGATCTATTCAGGGCGGCGAAGTGTTCGCCGCCCTTCCCTTATTGTTGCGCGTTGCTTGTAATTCAGGGGTGAAAAGCACGGGCAGCATCAAGGAAATCTGGAGATACCATGCTCGATTTATACGGCCGCGGCTGGCAGATGCTTGAAGGGGGACTGGTTACAGTTCAGCTTTGCCTAACCGTTTTGCCATTCATGATTGTTATTGGTTTGTTGGGTGCGTCGGCCAAGCTGTCGCGCTATCGCACACTGCGTGTGATTGGGGAAAGCTATACCGTTCTTATTCGAGGCATTCCCGAGCTTCTTGTTATTTTGTTGATTTATTTCGGCGGCACCATCGCCGTCCAAAGCCTTGCAGAGCTTATTTCCGGCGAAGAAACCCGTGTCGATATTCCTGCCTTCTGGTCTGGTGTCGCGGCTTTGGCGCTGGTCCAGGGGGCATTTGCATCCGAAGTTTTCCGAGCAGCCATGCAATCGATTCCGGTTGGCCAAATCGAGGCCGCGACAGCATGTGGCATGACGCCGATGCAAATTTTCATGCGGATCAAACTGCCGCAGCTTTGGCGCTTTGCCCTACCGGGGCTTAATAACCTTTTTCAGGTCCTGATCAAGGACACCGCACTTATTTCGGTTGTTGGTGTCGAGGAAATCATGCGCAAGGCCGCCATCGGTGCCGGAACGGAAAAGGCACCGTTCACTTTCTATTTGGTGGCGATGCTGATGTTTCTTTCATTTACAACGGTTTCGCTTCTGGTCTTCAACTATCTTGAAAAGCGGGCGGCCCGCGGCGTGGCGAGGGCGTAGCAGATGTTTGAAGATTTCATATACGTTCTTGGCAAGTATGACACGTGGCTGTGGCGCGGCTTTTTACTGACCATAGAGTTGTTGGTCATTTCGGTTACGTTGGGCACCCTTTTGGCCATTCCACTTGCCGTGGCCCGCGTTTCTAAAAAGGTCTGGATACAGGCCCTGCCCTTTGCCTTTATCTATGTGTTCCGTGGTACGCCGCTGATCGGACAGCTGTTCATGATGTATTATGGCGTCGGGCAGTTGGTAGCAGAAATTGATGGCATTCAGGATCACTGGACTTGGACCTATTTGCGTGATCCATACTGGTATTGCCTGCTGACATTCGTTTTGAATACAGCTGCCTATGTCGCTGAAATCATGCGTGGTGGTATTCAGAACGTCCCGAACGGTGAACTGGAAGCCGCGCGCGCATGCGGTATGTCCCCGTGGATTACCTATCGGCGAATCATCTTCCCGCGCATGTGGCAAATGATCTGGCCTGCTTACACCAACGACGTGATTTTCACGCTGAAGGCGACGTCGCTGGCATCCACCGTCACCATGATGGAGCTTACGGGTGCCGCGCGTAAAATCGTTGCCCGTACCGCCCTTCCCTATGAAGCATTTATCTCAGCAGGCGTGATCTATCTGATCATCGTTTACACGCTGACCTTTGGCTTCAAAGGGATTGAACGTTATTTGCGCCGTAGCGAAGTACGCAAGGAACCAAAATCCGCCAAGGCTAAAGCGGCATCTGCCTGATCAACTACCCATATCAAACCCGGTATTCAGAGACGGACATTGCCAGCCTCAATGGTTGGGTGTCCTGATCCGGCCGGGTTGTTTTGCCCCACATCCCCACTTTCAGGATTTCGAAATGCAAGAAGAACGCATTGAACTCGTCCGCCCGCAGATGGGTACGTCACGCGCCCTGACAGTCCGCCGTTATGGCAAGCCCGGCCAAGGCCCAAAGGCCTATTTCCAGGCTGCTTTGCATGCCGATGAATTGCCCGGTGTCATTACGCTCCACCACCTTGAAGTTCTTCTGAAGGAAGCCGACGCAAAGGGCGAGATCACCGGTGATATCGTCGTTGTGCCGTTTGCCAACCCGATTGGCTTTACCCAGTATGTCGATATGAAACCGCTTGGCCGTTTTGAGATGCGCAGCGGTCAGAACTTTAACCGCCACTACCCCGACCTGAGTCCAGCATTGATTGACGCCGTTGACGGAAAACTGGGCCAGGATGGCGACAAAAACGTCGCGCTGATCCGGGCTGAATTGCGCCGTCTGATCAAGGAACACCGCAAGAACGTCAGTCCGTTGACCGATCTTCAGGATTTGCGTCTGACCCTTGCAGAACTTGCGATTGATGCGGACTACGTCATGGATTTGCATTGCGACTGGGAAGCGCCGATGCATCTTTACATCAGTGATCATAACTGGCCGGATGCTGCCGACCTTTCGGCACAGATCGGCTCGGAATGCAGCCTGATTGCCGAGATCAGCGGCGACAATCCGTTTGACGAGGCGTTCAGCAGACCATGGGTCGAACTGCGCCGTGCCTATGGTGATAGCTTCCCGATCCCGATGGCGACCTTGGCAACCACGATTGAACTGCGTGGTGATCGGGACGTTTATGACGAATACGCGATCAAGGATGCAGAGAACATGTACAAGTTCCTGCAGCGTCGTGGGCTGGTCGCTGGCGATCCCGGCCCCCTGCCCGAAGCCAAATGCGATGCGACCCCGCTTTCGGGTGTTGATCGCGTTATGGCCCCGCATGGTGGCATGGTTGTGTTTGGCGCAGAGGCCGGAGCAACGGTCACCGCTGGTCAGGAGCTGGGCTATGTTCTTGATTGTGAGACCGGCGAGAAAACACCGTTCTCCAGCCGAACGGATGGTGTTCTATATTCACGCATCGGGATCCGTCTGGTGGTTCCGGGCGGGTATCTATGTTCGGTCGCGGGCGAGAAGCCGCTTGAAGGACGTGAAGGTCAGCTTTTGTTGTCCAAGTAGCGTGCCAGAGCTCTTTTCTGTGTTCTTGTTGAAACTGTGTTTTGAGACGGATCGATTGATTGCCGCTTGAAGGTTGGATACCTTGCAGGTCAGCTGATCGACCGGTCTTTCGCGTTCGTGCCAGATGGTATCGGGCGATTTGACGGACTAACTGCACCAGACGCAGTAGCGGTGCATGACAAGGAATGTTTGATGTTTGATCCGAATACCGTTTCAGAAGTGATTTCTGCCGCAAAGGACGAGGCCATGGCAGATGCCGATACGGCCCGACGCGCCATTTCTGTTCTGGATCTGACCAGCCTGAATGACGATGACAATGAACAGGTCATTGAAGCCCTGTGCAAGCGCGCGCAAACCCCGGTCGGAAATACGGCCGCCGTTTGCGTCTATGCCCCGTTTATTGAAACATCGTGGCGTGCACTGGGCCAATCGGGTGTCAAAACCGCAACTGTGGTGAACTTCCCTGAAGGTGGCACCAACGCCCAGCGCGTGGGTGACGAGACCGCCAACTGCGTTTCCAAGGGCGCGGACGAGATTGATCTGGTGTTCCCCTATAAGGCGTTTCTTGATGGCGACGTTGCAACCGCAACCGAGGTTGTTGATGCCACCCGGATGGCCTGTGGCACCATGACCACCATGAAAGTCATCCTTGAAAGCGGCGAGTTTGATGATCTGGGAAAACTTTATGAAGCCGCCCGCCTTGCCATCAAGCATGGCGCAAACTTTGTTAAAACCTCAACTGGCAAGGTAGCCGTTGGCGCAACCCCCGAGGCCGCAGTAGTCATGCTGACTGCCATTCGAGATGCCCGAGACGAAGACGGTATTGATGCCGGTTTCAAGGCCTCCGGCGGAGTAAAAACCACCGATGATGCAGCCCTTTATCTTGCCATTGCTGATCACATCATGGGCAATGGATGGGCAAAGCCGGAGACCTTCCGGTTTGGGGCAAGTGGTGTTTTGACTGCATTGCTGGAAACATGCGGCTCGAAACCGGGCGATGCACCTGCCCCGACTGGCAACTATTAAAATTCATCACTATTTGCGGGTGATCACATTGCCCGGATTAGGTTTGAAGGAAGATATCAATGGCACGTGCCATCATTATCGTGGCGGACAGTTTCGGGATCGGTTCGGCACCGGACGCAGCAAAATTTGGCGATCAGGGTTCTGATACCCTTGGCCATATCGCCGAACACTGTGCCAGAGGCCTTGCCGATAGTGACAAGCGTAGCGGACCGCTTAATGTGCCAAACATGGTCGCACTGGGCCTTGGTGAAGCTGCCAAGGATGCGACGGGTCGCGTGCCGCCCGGATTGGATCACGGTGGCGCAATGATCGGTGCGTTTGGTCATGCCAAGGAACTCTCGCGTGGCAAAGATACGCCAAGCGGCCATTGGGAAATTGCCGGTGTTCCAGTGGATTTTGACTGGGGCTATTTCCCGCTTACGGTCCCGACCTTCCCGGCGGAACTGACAGACGCCTTGATCGAACAGGCCAAACTGCCGGGCATTCTTGGCAACTGTCATGCATCGGGCACAACCATCATTGCCGAACTTGGTGAAGAGCATATCAAAACCGGCAAACCAATTTGCTATACCTCCGCCGATAGCGTGTTTCAGATCGCCGCCCACGAGGAACATTTTGGTCTGGAGCGCCTGTATGAGGTTTGCGAAATCGCCTTCAAACTGGTTGAACCCTATAACATCGGCCGCGTGATCGCCCGACCGTTTCTTGGCGAAACACCGGCGGATTTCAAGCGGACGGCAAACCGGCGTGATCTTGCCGTACCGCCAACCAAACCGACCCTGCTGGATCAGTTTACTGATACGGGCGGTACGGTCGTTTCAGTTGGCAAGATTGCCGATATTTATGCCCATCGCGGGATTACCAAAAAGGTGAAGGCGGCAGGCAATATGGCGCTTTTTGATGCCATGATGGCCGAAATTGCCGAGGCCCCGGATAACAGCATTGTGTTCACCAACCTGGTGGACTTCGACATGGAATTCGGTCACCGTCGTGATGTCGCCGGGTATGCAAACGCGCTTGAGGAATTTGATCAGCGAATTCCGCAACTGCGCGCTGTGCTTCAATCGGGTGATCTGGTGATCATTACGGCAGACCATGGATGTGATCCGACTTGGCGTGGCAATGACCATACGCGCGAATTCGTCCCGATCCTTGCTTTTGGACCGGCAATCGCGCCCGGCCCATTCGGGATGCGCGAAACCTTTGCAGATATCGGGCAAACGGTTGCCGACCATCTCGGGATTGCGCCACTTGCAGCCGGAACGTCTTTCTTGAATGGATAAAATGGTATGAATTGGCAGTTCGGACAAAGTGAGCCTTCAAACGCGCCCATCAGGATCGAGGCGATCGTCGATACCATTTGTCCGTGGTGCTATATCGGCAAGAAGCGTCTTGAAAAGGCGTTGGCCCGTGAAAAGCTTGATAACCTGATCATTCACTGGCGTCCGTTCCTGCTTAATCCCGACATGCCAAGTGGCGGTATTGATCGCAAACTCTATTTGTCGGCCAAGTTTGGCGGGGCTGAAAGTGCCGAACGGGTCTATAGGGCCATCGAGGATGCCGGGGCTGCCGTTGGCATTCCATTCAAGTTTGATCAGATCAAGGTCACCCCGGACTCAACGGATTCTCATCGACTGATTACCAAGGTCTGTGCCGAACGCCCTGCCGTGGGGAATGATCTGGTTGAGGATCTGTTTGTCGCCTACTTCCTTGAAGGTCAGGATATCGGTGATCATGAGCTTCTGGCCGATATTGCCGTGCGCCATGGCGAGGACAGAAACGAAATCCTTGAATACCTTGCTGGTGATATGGATCGGGAATTTGTCGGTCAGGAAAACCGTGTCGCCCACCAGATGGGCGTTACGGGTGTGCCGTGCTTCCTGTTTAACAGCCGCCATGCCCTTTCGGGTGCCCAGGAACCAGATATTCTACAGCGTATGATCCGGTTGGCCCGACAAGAAGAAATTCCGGTTTAAATAGGCCCATTAACAACGAAAAAGGCGGGATAACAATCTGTTACCCGCCTTTTCTTTATGTGGTTTCGGCAATATCCGAAAGGCGCTTCATCAAACGTTTCAACCCTTCAAGCCGGTCCGTCGGACCATCCCAGCCTGCGGCATAGACCATCTTGTGGTCAGGGCGCAGACGGGCCACACCAACCTGTTGCTGGATGAAACCGATCAGGCCGGCCGGGTTCGGGAACTCGTTATTGCGCAGCGTGATCAATGCACCCTTGGGCCCCGCATCGAGCTTTTCGATATTGGCGACCCGACACCATTGTTTGATGGTAACCACATCCAGAAGGTTTTCGACTTCTTTGGGCAGCTTACCAAACCGGTCGATCATCTCGGCAGCAAACTGATCGACTTCTTCACGGGATCGCAATTCCGAGATACGGCGGTAAAGACCAAGGCGCACACCAAGATCGGGCACATATCGATCCGGAATCAGAACTGGCATGCCGATATTGATCTGCGGGACGAAGCTTGCTTCTTCTGATGCGTCGATCTCGCCCTTGGCTTCTGCCACGGCTTCTTCGATCATCTGTTGATACAGCTCGATCCCGACTTCCTTGATATGCCCGGATTGTTCTTCACCCAGCAGGTTCCCTGCCCCGCGAATATCAAGATCATGGCTTGCCAGATTAAAACCAGCCCCCAGGCTATCAAGCGTCTGCATGACTTCGAGACGCTTTAGCGCAGTCGCCGTCAGCTTCTTGCCATGTGGCAGCGTCATATAGGCATAAGCACGTTGTTTGGAGCGCCCGATGCGCCCGCGCAGCTGATAAAGCTGTGCCAGACCAAACATGTCGGCCCGATGGATGATCATGGTGTTGGCGTTCGGAACATCAATGCCAGATTCAATGATGTTGGTTGCCAGCAACAGATCAAATTTACGGTCGGTAAAGTCGGTCATGACCTGTTCAAGGTCACGTGCGCCCATCTGGCCATGCGCCACGTCAAACTTGATTTCCGGCACAAGGTTTTCAAGTTCCTTGGCAACCCGACCCAATTCGTTGACCCGTGGGCAGACATAGAAAATCTGGCCGCCACGATGGCGTTCGCGCAAGATGGCCTCGCGCACGACAACCGGATCGTAGGGCGTGATATAGGTTCGGACAGCAAGACGATCGACTGGCGGGGTTGCAATGATCGACAGTTCCTTGACCCCGGTCAGTGCCAACTGCAAGGTTCGTGGAATTGGTGTCGCGGTCAGGGTCAGAACATGCACATCAGATTTCAGTTCCTTGAGCCGTTCCTTGTGCTTCACGCCGAAATGCTGTTCTTCATCAACAATCAGAAGTCCAAGGTCCTTGAAATGTACACCGGTTCCCAAAAGGGCGTGGGTTCCACAAACAATATCAACATGTCCGCTTTCGATATTGTCCTTGACCAGTTTGGCATTCTTGCCAGTGACAAGACGCGATAGCTGTTCAACGCGAACCGGCAAACCTTCAAAGCGTTCCTTGAAATTCAGGTAATGCTGACGACACAAAAGGGTTGTGGGTGCGACCACGGCGACCTGCTTGCCCGACATGACAGCCGCAAAGGCAGCACGCATGGCGACCTCAGTCTTGCCAAACCCGACATCGCCGCAGACAAGACGATCCATCGGTTTGCCAGCCGAAAGGTCATCAAGCGTATCGCGGATCGCACGTGCCTGGTCCTCGGTTTCGGCAAACGGGAAGCCTGCGCAGAACTCGTCATAGGCGCCTTCAGGGGCCTGAAGTGTTGCGCCTTTGCGCAAGTGGCGTTCGGCAGCGACCTTGATCAGCTTGCCTGCCATGTCGCGGATGCGTTCACGCAGCTTGGCCTTACGCGCCTGCCACGCAACCCCACCCAGCTTATCAAGGATCGAGACACCCTCGTCCGAGCCATAACGTGACAGGACCTCGATATTCTCGACCGGGACAAACAGCTTGTCGCCCCCGTCATATTCAAGTTCCAGACAGTCATGGGGGGCTCCACCCGCTGTAACGGTTTTAAGGCCCAGATAACGCCCAATACCGTGTTCAAGGTGGACAACAAGGTCGCCTTCAGAAATCTCGGACGCTTCGCGCAGGAAGTTGTCGGCCTTGCGGCGCCTTCCGCCAGGGCGGCTCATGCGATCGCCAAGGATATCCTGCTCGGTTACAAACCACAGACCCTTGCGCCGGAAGCCTCGTTCAATATCAAGGATGACCACTCCGACATGTTCATGCGTCAGGTCATCGGTAACGTCTTCCCAGCACTCGCATGGGACGACCTTGCCCACCCCATGTTCGCGCAGCAGCGAGACAATCCTGTCGCGCGAGCCATCGGAATATGCCGCAATGACAACCTGGTTCTCCTTGCCGCGCTGGGTCGTGATGAAATCACGAAGCTCGTCATACAGATTGACGTCCGCACGTGCACGGATATCCCCAAAATCACGGCCTGCGCGCGCCCCAAGGTCATAAATGCCGCGTTCCGGATTTTCATCGTCATAGTACGGCGAAAATTCCAGAACCGGGCGGTCTGACAACAGGCGGTCAAACTCTGCCTGATCAAGGTAAAGCCGTTCTGGTGGTACAGGTTTGTAGACGTTATCGCCCGAAAGACCGCCACCCTTGATATTAAGGCGCGCCTGATAATAATCATCGATCATCTCCAGGCGGTTTTCGATGACCTCATTATACTGATAATCAAGGCTGATGATGGTTTCGGGCACGTAGGCAAAGATCGTGTCCAGACCGTCGTGGAATAGCGGCAACCAATGTTCCATCCCGCCATATTTCAGGCCATTGGAAATCGATTCATAAAGCGGATCGGTCTGCGAAACCGCACCGAACAGCTCGCGATAACCACTTCGGAAACGCGAAATGCTGTCCGGATCAAGATAGACCTCGCCCACAGGTAAAAGAGCTATTTCCTTGATCTTGCCAACGGTACGCTGGGTTTCGACATCAAAGCGACGGATGCTTTCGATCTCGTCGCCAAAGAAATCAAGACGCACCGGCTCTTTCATACCTGGTGCAAAGATATCAACAATGTCGCCGCGAACAGCGTAGTCACCCGGTTCCATTACCTGTTCGGCGCGGTTGTAGCCCATGCGCTCGAAATAAGCGGTCAGGTCTGCGCGGTCGTATTCACTACCAGCTTTGAAGGCCAGCTTGCCCTTGCGCATGACATCAACGGTCGGAACGCGTTGCATTACCGCAGCGGCGGTTGTCAGGACAATACGCCCGTTTCCGGCGGCGGATTCCACACTATCAGCAAGGGTTGTCAGCGTTTCAACGCGACGTGCCGTTACCTCGGAAATCGGTGAAACACGGTCATATGGCAGGCAATCCCAAGCCGGCAGGGTCAGGACTTCGATTTCACCGGCAAAAAATTGCAGTGCCTGGGCCAGTTGGGCCATGCGCTTGTCATCACGCGCTACATGAAGAACGGTTTTGTTCTTGCCGGCACTGTCGAGCAACTCGCGCAAGATCAGGGCGTCCGCACCCTCTGGTACACCGCCTACCCGTTTGCGACCGGTGGTCGATATAATTTCTTTGATTTTATTCAATGTCTTGTCAGGCGTTGCTGAGTGCACGGATCATGCGCAGGACATCGGTATCATACTGCGCCGGTGCCTCTTCCTTGCCGGTAGCCCATTTGAAGAAATCGGCATCCGGCACTTCGTTGATCAGGGTCTCGAATGTATCAAGCTGTTCTTTGGTGAGCGTCGCAAGATGCTTATCCATGAAACGGCCCATCAGGATATCGTTCTCCTTGGTGCCACGATGGCTTCCACGGAACAGCAGCTTTTTGCGGCGCATTTCAAGGTCCGATACGGTGTCGGTCATTATACGATCTCCTGACTTCCTGTGCAGTGCCTTGCGGGCAGCGGCTGCAGCCTGTTCTGTGGCATGGTTTGTACGGCAAAATCTCCTACGGGTCCATGCCGTGATCGGGTCATTTTGCATCAAATGATGACTTGATGGTTGTGGCGGGATAGTTTTGTTGTATACCCGTGCCATAAACGCAATTGTTCTATTAACGTTCTCATCGAAAGTTTCAACGAAAACCGTCATGCGTCCGGAAATTCTGTTCCCGCTTTTTGCTGAAATTGACACGCTGGCCGGTATCGGACCACGCTTGAAGCCGCTGGTCGCGCGCCTGATCGGTGGGGAACATGTCGCCGATCTGTTGTGGCATTTGCCATCGGGCATCATTGATCGCCGGTTTTCGCCGGACCTTTCGGACACCATCGACGGATCGATCGTTACCATGGACGTCTGGGTCGAACGCCATGACCCTGCGCCCAACCGTCGTCGCCCCTATCGTGTGGTCTGTAAAACCCAAAGCGGTACGCTTGTTCTGGCGTTTTTCAATGCACGGGCAAAATACCTGAATGACGTGCTTCCGGTTGGCGAAAAGCGGATTGTTTCGGGCAAGATTGACCATTACCGCGGTGAATTCCAGATCACCCATCCCGACCGGATCGGCACAGAGGCAGAACGTTCTGAAATCCAGACGGTCGAGCCAGTCTATCCGATGTCGGCCGGGGTCACAGGCAAAACCCTTAGCAAGGCGGTACGGGGCGCGCTTGAAACGCTTCCCGATTTACCAGAATGGCATGACCCGGCGCTGGTCGCGCGTCACAAATGGCCGGATTTAAAAACGGCACTCTATACCGTTCACAACCCGCAAGACGAAACCGACCTTTCTCCTGACCATCCGGCGCGCAAACGCCTTGCTTATGATGAGTTGCTTGCCAATCAGCTGGCACTGACATTGATCCGCGCCAAGATGCGCAAACTTGGCGGGCGTGTAACCAAGGGCGATGGACGTCTGCGCGAGGCACTTGGCAACCACCTGCCCTTTGCCATGACCGGTGCTCAGCAACGCGCCCTTGCTGATATCTATGACGACATGGCAAGCGAGGGCCGGATGCTTCGTTTGCTTCAAGGAGATGTCGGGTCGGGTAAGACCGTCGTCGCACTCATGGCCATGCTCAATGCAGTTGAGTGCGGACGTCAGGCGGCTCTGATGGCGCCGACCGAAATTCTTGCACGCCAGCATTTTGAAACCATTTCGCCGCTGCTAGAGAAAATCGGGATCAAATGCGCCATCCTGACCGGTCGCGATAAGGGTAAAGCCCGCAAGACTGCCCTTGAAGGCTTTGCCAACGGAGATGTCCAGATTGCTGTCGGGACGCATGCCCTGTTTCAAAATGATGTCGCCTTCCATGATCTTGCCTTTGCGGTTGTCGACGAACAGCATCGCTTCGGCGTGCATCAACGTTTAATGCTGGCGGGCAAAGGTCAGGCGGTTGATGTCCTGGTGATGACGGCAACACCGATACCGCGAACCCTGACCCTGACAGCGTTTGGAGATATGGAAGTTTCGCGGCTGGATGAAAAACCACCGGGACGCAAGCCGGTTGATACGCGCGTACTGCCGATCGACAAGGTCGATGATGTTATTTCAGGCATCGGGCGCGCCATGCGTAGCGGCACCAAGAGTTACTGGGTTTGCCCGTTGGTCGAGGATTCCGAGGTTCTGGACCTGCAAGCCGCAGAGGAACGTTATCGCGTGTTGGCAGAGCTTTTTGGTGCAGAGCGTGTCGGCCTTGTCCATGGCAAGATGAAGGGCAAGGAAAAGGACGAGGTCATGGAAAAGTTCGCCCATGGCGATACCTCCATCCTTGTCGCAACGACGGTAATTGAAGTGGGCGTGAACGTGCCGGAAGCGACGATCATGGTGATTGAGCATTCCGAGCGTTTCGGTCTGGCACAACTTCATCAGCTTCGCGGTCGGATTGGCCGTGGTGACGCGGCATCGACCTGTTTGTTGCTTTATGGCAGCCCGCTTGGACAGGTTTCCAAGGCGCGTCTCAAAATCATGCGTGAAACCGAGGATGGGTTCATCATTGCTGAAGAAGACCTGAAACTTCGTGGGGCTGGTGAGGTTCTGGGAACACGCCAAAGTGGCCTTCAGGAATACAGACTTGCCAATCTAGAACTGCATGGAGATTTGCTGGCCATCGCAAGGGATGATGCGCGTTTGATTGTCGAGCGTGATCCGGACCTTCAAAAGACCCGCGGTGATGCATTGCGTTTGTTGTTATATTTGTTCGAACGTGATGAAGCGGTTCGATATTTCAGGTCTGGATAAAAAACAAGGGCGCATCAAGATGATGCGCCCTTTTCTGTCGGACATTAACGATGCATTGCGATCACGCGTCTTCGGGTGTCTTGCCATCCTTTGCCTGCGGGTCAGAGTTTTCTGTCCGTGCAGGTATGTCGCGCGAGACCAGGATTGGAACGTTTTCCTTTTCGCGAAGGGTATCGACATCCTCATAGGTTTTTGCCGAGACCTTTGGCTGGTTGCGTTCTGCTTCCGGGCGACGGTCTGGCGGGGTCACGATACCACCCGACATGACCATCTTGATGGCTTCTTCAACCGTCATATCAAGGATCACTACATCACGCTTGGGCACGAACAGCAAAAAGCCCGACGTCGGGTTTGGTGTTGTCGGCAGGAAAATGTTGATGACCTTGTCTTCGGTCAGGTTCTGTACCTCACCAGTCGTTTCGCCGGTGATAAAGCCAATTGCCCACATGCCGCGGCGTGGATACTCCAGAAGCACCGCCTGACGAAACGCATTGGACTGATTGGCCAGAACCGTTTCCAGTATCTGCTTTACCGCACCATAGATGCTGCGCACCGCCGGGATACGGCCAAGAATGCGTTCGTAAAGTTTAATGAGCGCCCGACCGGCAAAGTTGGTGGTGAACCAGCCAACGACGGTGATAAAAACGATTATGACCAACAGGCCAAAACCGGGAATCCCGTATTCCTCATAGCCTACCGGAAGATAGGATTCCGGATTGTAATGGGCCGGGATCAGAGGGATGACCTTGCTATCGACGAACTCGATAAACCACCATGCAATGCCAAAGGTAATCGCAAGAGGTGCACTGACAAGCACACCTGTCAGGAAATAGGCTCTCATCCGGGCAAACATCCCCGGACTTGGAATGACATGATCCGAACCCTTGTTTTCCGGATCATCGTTATTGTCGCGCTTGGCGTTCATTGAGCACCTGTGCAAAAGAGCCAAATATCAAGAACCAAAAACTGCAAGATTAGTCTTTGGTTTTTGGTCATTGTACGTGAGAATATGGCAAAGCTGGGACTTAAGACCGGGTTGTTCCCGCTTATTAAAGTGATAGCAGTAATCAAGTTTGCGGTGCAACCAACAAACCGTAATTCGCAGATCAGAATTGTTGTGGAGACGTTTTGCAGGTCTGGATTGTTGAATATATTTACGATGATGACGGTTCGGTCGGGATCAAGACCGCGAAGGTCCGCGCCCCTGACTATGAAACCGCACGGCAGTTTGCCATCGGCGACGCCCCATCGCGGGATTTTGTGATGTCACTCCATCCGGAGTCCGAGGAACAGTTTCTTGGAACCCCGGGCATTCGGGCGCGTGAAATGACTGGTAAGGTTGTCCACGAAGTCCCCGACCCCGATGATGATTTGGAAGAAGATGATGACGATTACTGAACTTGATGATCAGCGAACCTTTTTGCCGCGTCCTCTTGTCGGGGTTGGTGCCGTTGTATGGCACAAGGACCATGTTCTGTTAATTCAGCGTGGCAAAGAACCCCATTTGGGAACCTGGAGTCTACCGGGCGGTGCGCAGGAACTTGGTGAAACCGTGCGTGATGCCGTTTGCCGCGAAGTTCTTGAAGAAACCGGGGTCAAAATCTCAAGCCCGATCCTTGTTGATGCGGTGGATATGATTTCGACCAACGAGGATGACAAGGTCGAGTATCACTATACACTGATCGACTTTGTAGCGGTGGCGCTTAATCCTGACGTTACGCTTGGCGGGGATGCCGCTGATGCAAAATGGGTTAATGTCAAGGATGTGACCAAGTACGCCCTTTGGAACAAGACCATTGAAATCATCGCCAAATCCCGCGATGTACTCTCGAAGGGTTGAGCGACTCCTTCGCGACGTCAGACAATATCGCATGAAAAAGGCGGCACCAGTTTGATCCCGCCTTTTGTTTTGAATGCAGTGTTGTGCTTACGCCGCTGAATGCTGGGTCAGGACGCTTTCCTGGATTTTCTTGAAAGCGCGCGCTTCGAGCTGACGAACACGCTCGCGGCTAACACCAAAACGTTCGCCAAGTTTTTCAAGCGTGATCGGATCATCGCTCAGGAAGCGGGCCTTGATGATTTCCTGTTCGCGTTCAGGCAATTCACCCAAGGCATTTTTCAGCATGCCGTTATGAAGAACACGTTCTTCGGCATCGGCAACCAGTGCTTCAGGGCTTGGTGCATCAGACGACAGGGTATCGAGATACTCCATCCCCTCGTCTTTTGGCATCGGCGTGTTAAGCGAGAAGTCACGCGCCGCAAGGCGACGGTTCATATCAAGCGCTTCCCGACCGGTCACACCAAGTTTTTCGGCGACCTGATCAGCTTCCTCTGGCGAAAGCTCACCATTGTCATAGATGTTAAGCTGACGCTTGGCCTTGCGCAGGCTGAAGAACAGCTTTTTCTGCGCTGCCATGGTGCCGAGTTTAACCATCGACCAGCTTTGCAGGATGTATTCCGTCACAGCGGCGCGGATCCACCACATTGCATAGGTCGAAAGACGGAAACCGCGTTCCGGGTCAAACTTCTGCACGGCACGCATCAGACCTGTGTTGCCTTCTGCAACGAGGTCGGCCATCGGCAGGCCGTAGCCGCGATAACCGAACGCAATCTTGGCAACAAGACGCAGGTGACTGGTCACAAGTTTATGGGCGGCCTCGGTGTCATCATGATCCTGATAACGGTGGGCCAGCATGTATTCTTCATCTGCCGTAAGCATGGGGAATTTCCAGACTTCACGGAGATAACCCGAGAAACCTTCTTCCTGAGGAACGGCTGGTAATTTAATGGCGCTCATTCTATGTCCTCCTGAGAGGTTTACACGTCGGGATGTGTATTGGATACGGAATCCATCACAAGCTAGATGACGCGCAAACACTATCGGTTGTGAAATAATTCACGTGGACGACCGGAACTCGTTCGAAGACAAGTGCAATCCGGTCGTATCTCATTCCAAAGTCACCTATGGAAGAGGACAGCAGACGCTAATAAGAAGTGTATTCATCGTGTCTCATCCTTACTCGAAGCAAATCGACAATTTACATGTCCGCCAATTGGCCGGACGTTGATCCGGCGGTGCCTTTGGGCCCCCACCCGCATTTATTAATATATCTAAACCCGACCAAATCCGTCAAGAACTTATGACCAGTGTTTCAGTTATATTAATTCCTCGATATCAGCGTTTTAGGATTTATAGCCGACAAAATCAGTCAGGTACTTAAAACGCCAATGGTTAACGCTAGGATCGATATAAGGCGAAACAAAGGCAGCCTTCCAAATTTCAGTTATTACACATCAAAACAGGATTTTTGACCTGATGCCGCCCCAACCGCCCCAACCGCCCCAACCACCACGATCGGCCCGCAGAGATGGATTCCATCAAACACCTGCCATAAGATGGTGGTGAATACAGTTTTGCCCGGAGTTAATATGCCCAGCTTGCCAACGAATGCGCCCTGCCCCTGTGGTACTGGCGACGCTTATGTATCCTGTTGCGGGAAATATCATTCAGGCAACACAAGTGCCGAAACTGCCGAAAAGCTGATGCGATCACGTTATTCTGCCTTTGTACTGCGTGATGGGACTTACCTTCTTTCAACGTTGGCAGAGGAAAATCGTTCCGGATTCAATGCGGACACGATTGCGCAGGACAAGACCAATTGGACTGGGCTGGAAATCATCGACGTTGTTTCGGGTGGTGTGCTTGATCAAACCGGCATTGTTGAGTTCATCGCCCATTTCGAAGAAAACGGAGCCAAGCACCAACTTCATGAGCGATCCAATTTCGAGCGTCGAAACGGCAGATGGCTTTATGTTGATGGTGTTTTTCCCGGGGCTAAGCGCGATGCCGGTGCAGCTTCCGTGAGTTCGGGATCGGTGAAAACCGGTCGGAATGACCCCTGCCCCTGTGGCTCAGGCAAGAAATTCAAGAAATGCTGTGGCTAACCCACAAATTCCAGTGCCCAGCGATGAAATGGTCGCAACAGGTTTTCATGCGCTTCTTTATAAGGCATCCAGATCAATTCGTGATCCTGATCTATGGGCGGGCCAAGCTTTTCGGTCAGCTCGCACTCAAAGAAGGTCGCACGCTTTAACCGATAGCGATCCTTCGCTGCGTTATTGACATACTGAGATGCGAAGCCCAACCGCGATATGATCTGAGCACGGTAACCGGATTCTTCGTAAGCCTCGCGATAGAGGGCATCACGTTCACTTTCGCCGTCCTCGACCCCGCCGCCTAACAGAACGATCCCTTTGGGCGTGCGGGCAACGGCAACATCGCCGTTGTCACGAGAGATAACGGCATAAACGCAGTCCTGAACGCTATAGCTTCGCCCCATGCGCGGGGTTCCAAATATCGGCCCGGCCAAAAAACACTCCCTTAAGCCGCCAAGTATGATCTTCAACCTTAAATCAGGTTTTCTTAAATATTTACAGTCTCGCAGCCAAAAACGATCTGATTTGGGAAGTCCATTTCATGTGTGGTCGGGGTGCTGTTTGTCAAATGCATATCACCCCAAAACCAAAACACCCCAAAACAACCAGTGCTTTGGGGTGCATTGAACTTGATTGGCAAATGATGGCCTAGAACGGGATCTCGTCATCAAGGTCCGGGCTACCGGCCGGTGCCGAACCACCACCCGACGATCCACCGTTCCCCCAACCGGCATCAGAGCCGCCGCCAAATCCGCCGCTGTCCTGGCCGCCGCCATAGCCGCCACCAGAGGACGAGCCGCCACCCATGCCCCCGCCATCGCCGCCGCCGCGGTTATCAAGCATGGTCAGGTTGGAGTTGAAGCCTTCAAGCACAACTTCGGTGGTGTAATTGTCTTTGCCGTCCTGTCCCTGCCATTTACGGGTGCGGAGCTGGCCTTCGATGTAAAGCTTGCTGCCTTTTTTCACAAAGCGCTCGACCACATCCGCAAGACCTTCATTGAACACGACAATGCGGTGCCATTCGGTGCGCTCGCGGCGCTCACCAGACTGACGGTCACGCCACTGTTCGGAGGTTGCGATGCTGAAATTGGCGATCTTTTTGCCAGCCTGGGTAAACCGGATTTCAGGATCGCGGCCAAGGTTCCCGACGAGAATGACTTTATTGACACTGCCAGCCATGGGTTATCTTCCAAAGTTTGTGTTGTCCGCTGTCCCGATTGGTCGGGACTTGTGGGTTATCATTGCGCAAAAATGCGCTGCATTAAAGTTTCAAGTGCAATGCGATCCGTTTCATCAAACGAATTGGCTTCGACACTATCTACGTCGAGCACCGCGATCAACTGTCCATCCGCATTAGTCACCGGCACGACGATTTCCGAATTGGTCCGGCTATCGCACGCGATATGCCCCGGGAACGCATGAACATCGGCGACCACCTGCGTTTCAAGTTTAGAGGCAGCAGCACCACAGACACCGCGCCCGAATGGAATGCGAAGGCAGCCAAGCGTGCCCTGGTACGGACCGACGACCAGTTCGTTTTCCTTATGGGGATCAACATTATAGAAGCCCGTCCAGAAGTAATAGTCGAACTTTTGCGAAAGGATACAGCAAACCGTCGCCATAAGCGCGGTCACGTCCGTTTCGCCTTCGGTAATGCTGATCAGTTCTTTTTCTGCTTCTTCGTAAAGCGCTTGTTTCTGTTCGGTCTGCACGATGTACTCCTTAACTTTCGCCGATAGGAACTACCCCGTTCCGGTCTGTTGAGACAAGGGTAAACTGGACAAATGGAAAACAAAAAACGCCCCTGACAGGTAAGTTGTCAGAGGCGTCAGATAGATAGCTGTTAACTGCGATATCGCTCAGATACGCTTGCCGCTTTCGACATCAAAGAGATGGATTTTCTCGGCCGGAACGGACAGATTTATTTTCTGTCCTTGCGTGAACTGATGGGTTCCCTGCAGTCGAAGCGTGACGTTATCTGCATTTGCGCCAAAATCCAGATATGCCAGCGTTTCCGCACCAAGTGATTCCACCATGCGCACACTGGCATCAATGCGGCCGTGACCATCACTATGCATTTGCAGATGTTCCGGACGGATACCGACCGTGACATCCCGTCCCCCGTCGACATCGTGATCAAGTTCGAGTTCGACACCATCGCCAACCGTCACATGCTTTTTGTCGTCCGAGACCTTGCCTTTGAGGAAATTCATCGCCGGCGATCCGATAAAGCCGGCAACGAACTGGCTTGCCGGCCTTTCATAGACGTCAATCGGTGAGCCGATCTGTTCCGCGACACCGCCATTCATGACAATCAGACGGTCTGCAAGCGTCATTGCTTCGACCTGGTCGTGGGTAACGTAGACCGACGTAATTCCAAGACGTTGCTGAAGATTCTTGATTTCAAGGCGCATGTCCACACGCAGCTTGGCATCAAGGTTTGACAGCGGTTCGTCAAACAGGAAGACCTTGGGTTGGCGCACAATCGCGCGCCCCATGGCAACACGTTGGCGCTGCCCGCCTGACAGCTGGCGCGGTTTGCGCTCAAGGTAATCTTCAAGCTGAAGGATGCGTGCAGCCTCACGGACCTTTGCATCGATCTCGGCTTTGCTATGACCGCGATTTTTAAGGCCATAAGCCATGTTGTCATAGTTGTTCATATGCGGATAAAGCGCGTAGTTCTGGAAAACCATCGCAATATCCCGATCAGCCGGTGCGACCTTATTGACGACCTTGTCATCAATGCTGATCTCACCATCAGAAATGCCCTCAAGGCCGGCGATCATGCGCAACAATGTTGATTTGCCACAGCCCGACGGGCCAACAAGAACGGTAAACTCTCCATCCTCGATTTTAAGGTCAATGCCGTGAATGGCCTTATAGCCATTCGGGTACGTTTTTTCGGCCTTGTTAAGCGTTACAGTTGCCATCTTAGTATCCTGTATGCGGATCGGTTGTTTTCAATTCAAACTCGTGGGAGACGGAGATCATTTCTCCGTCTCGACCAGTCCTTTGACGAACATGCGCTGAAAGATCACCACCACCAGTACCGGCGGGATCGATGCCATGATTGTCAGTGCGAATGCTTTGGGAAATTGCGGGATCTGCCCGCCTTCATAAAGCGAGTTATAGACCTGCTTGATCCCGATCACGATGGTGTAAAGCTGATCATCGGTCGTCATCAAAAGCGGCCAGAGATACTGGTTCCAGCCAACCACGAACATGATGATGAAGATCGCGGCAATCATGGTGACAGACAGCGGTACCAGAATATCGATAAAGAAGCGCAACGCCCCTGCACCATCTAGCCTTGCGGCCTCAAGCAATTCGTCGGGGACGGAACGGTAAAACTGCCGGAAGAAGAATGTACCGGTTGCCGAGGCGATCAACGGCAGGATCAGACCGGTATAGCTGTTGAGCAGCCCAAGGCTTGCCACGACCTCATAAGAGGGCACGATGCGCACTTCGAGCGGCAGCAACAGGGTCGAGAAGATGATCCAGAACAGCGGCACAGCCAGCTTGAATCGGAAATAGACAATCGCATAGGCCGCCATCATCGAAATGATCACTTTGCCAATCGCAAAGCCAAGGCCAAGCACCATGCTGTTAAACAGCATCTCAAGCGCGGTCACCCTGCCCTTTGTTGCCTCGGCATCAAACAGGATAGCCCCATAATTGGAAAAGAACTCACCGCCCGGCCAGAATTGAAGGCCGTGCTGGAAGACATATTCACGGGTATGGGTTGATGATGCAAAGGCGACCCAGACCGGAAGGATCATGAAAAGTGCGCCAAGCACCAGAATGGTGTGGTTGGTAAATATACGCCATTTGGACTGATACATGATGACGTTCCCCCTAGTAATGCACTTTGCGTTCGATGAAGCGGAACTGGAACACAGTCAGGACACTGACCATGATCATCAGCAAGACTGACTGGGCCGCACTGCCGCCCATATCCGCACCCAGGAAGCCATCGACATAAACCTTGTAGACAAGGGTTGCAGTCGAGCCACCCGGCGCGCCCTTGGTCGAAACGTCGATAATCCCAAAGGTTTCAAAGAAGGCATATGTCAGGTTGATCACCAGCAAGAAGAAGGTTGTTGGTGCCAGAAGCGGGAATGTGATGGTCCAGAAACGGCGTTCCGGGCTTTTGCAATCAAGGGTCGCGGCTTCCTGTATCGATTTCGGAATGCCTTGCAGTCCTGACAGGAAGAAGATGAAGTTCACGCTGACCTGTTTCCAGACCGCAATCAGAATGACGACAAACGCGGCGTCATTGGGGTTCTCGATGTGGTTAAACTCAAACCCGAAGCTGTTAAAGGCCATGTAAAGGTCGCCCATTAACGGGTTGAACATCATAATGCCAAGCAGGCCAGCCACCGGCGGTGCAATGGCATATCCCCACATCAGAAGTGTTTTATAGGTTTTTGCCCCGCGGATGACTTCGTCGGCGCGCACTGCAAGGAACAGCGAAATCGCGATCGAAAGTACGGAAACAAGAACAGAGAATACGACGGTAAAGATGGCGGAGCGCGTCCATGAACTGCTTGAAAGCACATCTTCAAAATTGCGGAACCAGACAAACTGCGAAGACAGGCCAAAGGCGTCTTCAAGCAAGAAGGACTGGTACAGTGCCTGGGCCGCAGGCCACAGGAAGAATATGGAAATAATCAGAATTTGCGGCGCGATGAAAAGGTATGGCACCGCGCTATGTTCAAATTGTACGCGCTTCATTGTGAACGCAACCTCAAGGCAGAATCAGAAAATGCAAAACAGGGCGGCCAAAAGATCGGCCGCCCCGCATTTGCGAAAAGCAGATTAGTTCGAATAGGTATCGTTGAAGCGATCCAGAAGACCGTTTGCTTCTTCTTCGATGGTCGCAAAGGCTGCATCAACGGTTTCTTCGCCGTTCATGATCTTGTCGACTTCACGATAGATGACTTCGCGGATCTGGACGTAGAAGCCAAGACGGTAACCTTTGGTCCACTCGCCGCCTTCTTCGGAAAGCTGGATGATACCAACTTCGGCATCTGGGCTTTCGTTGTAGTAGCCGTCCGATTTTGCGAGATCATATGCCGCGTTGGTGATCGGAACATAACCGGTTTCTTTGTGCCAGTAGTACTGGGTTTCCGGCTTGGTCAGGAATTTGAAGAATTCAGCTACACCGGCATCCTGTTCGGCATCATGCCCAGAGAACGCGAAAAGAGCAGCGCCGCCAATGAAGGTTGATTTCGGTGCTTCGCCAACATTTTCCCAGTACGGCAGGGTTGAGGTGCCGAAGTCGAACTGTGCGGATTTGCGAAGACCACCGAACGAACCGGAGGAACCGATCCACATTGCAACCTGCTGCTGAACGAAGGCATCCTGGTTGGCGCCCCATGCACGGCCGTAATAACCATAATAGCCAGCGTCTTTCCAGTCTTTGACGTGCTGCCAGTGGTCTTTCAGAGCATCGTTGTTGTAGAGGATTTCAACATCAGTGCTGTCATAGCCGTTGTTGCCCGTCGCCATCTGAAGGTTATGACGCGACATGAAGTTTTCGAAGAAGATCCAAGGGCTGTGCGACTGTGCAAGCGCGGTGTAACCGGCTTCTTTGAGCTTCGGCGCAGCAGCTTCGAATTCCTGCCAGGTTTTCGGAACGTCAACACCGGCTTTGGCCAGCGCTTCTTTGTTGTAATACAGAAGCGGGGTCGAGCTATTAAACGGCATGCCGATCATCTTGCCGTCTGAATCGGCATAGAAGTAGCGAACACCCGGGATGTAATCGTTGATGTTGAAGGCAACATCGTTCTCTTCGAGCAGATCCTGAACCGGCTTAACAGCGCCTTTGGCGTTGATGATGGTGGCTGCACCGGCATCGAAGATCTGAATGATGTTCGGCTGGTTGTTTGCACGGAACGCTGCGATACCTGCCGTCATGGTGTCTTCGTAACCACCTTTGTTGATGGATACGAGTTTGTATTCATCTTGGCTGGCGTTGAAGTCTTCGGTGATCTGGTTGACGACGTCACCCAGGGCGCCGTCCATTGCGTGCCACCAGGTGATTTCGGTTGCAGCCTGTGCGGTGTTGCCGATGGCAAACACGGCAGCAGCGGCCATCAGTGTCTTGCGGAACATTGTCAAGTAACTCCCTATTGAAAACTTGTCGCGAGACGCCGCCCGTAATCCGGCGCCCGGCTAGACGTTCGTTTTCTTCTCGAGGGCGTTTTCACTCAAGTGACAGTTTTCGGAAACTTACTTTTGATGTGCGAATTGGTTGTGATCTGACATAAAAACAGCCAATTTATGATCGAACGAACATCAAAAATATTCATTATGACGCTTGACCACAGCCATCCTCCGACCAGTCTCAACAACAAGAATTAGCTTGGGTTTTAAGGGTGTTGATCAAACCTCTTCGTTATTTCAGTGTGTTGCGGTGCTCTTGTTATGTTTCAGACAAATGAAGTTTTTACGACGGAAGCATGAAAACAGGTCGTTCCGGCGCACGCTTTCGCGATGTTCGAGAAATGTTCATGTTCGAATAATGCGAAAGTTTTCATTCACAGGCGGCATCGACCGCAAAATTGAACCTTTGATTTTATCCCGCAATACGATTGCGGCAGTCGCATCAGCCCTTTACGATGCATGAACCCCGTTTCCAGACACGCAGAGATCGGAGATTCAGGCGTGAGTGTATTTGCCATAAGAAATGCCCGAATCTTTGATGGTAGCGATTTTCTGGCTGATCATGCGGTGCTTGTGAGAGATGGAAAAATTGACGCGATCATTGCGGATGGCAGCGTACCTGATGGTGTCGAAACCATCGACGGCAAAGGACAAACCCTCGCACCCGGTTTGATAGATGTTCAAGTAAATGGCGGCGGCGGCGTATTGCTAAATAACGCACCTGATGTCGAGACGATCAAAACCATGGTCACGGCCCATCGCAAGTTTGGCACCACGGCGATGTTGCCAACCTTGATCACAGACACCCGCGAAAAGATGGAAGCCGCAATCACGGCTGTTCAGGAAGCCATTGACGGTGATCTGCCCGGTGTGATTGGTATTCATCTCGAAGGGCCCTACCTCAACCATCAAAGGCGCGGCGTGCATCCAGATGATCAGATCCGTCACATGGAAGACGATGCCATCGAATTGCTCTCAGGCCTGCGCAATGGTCGAACACTTGTGACACTGGCACCTGAAAATGTTGCGAAAGGCGCGATAAAGGAACTTGTCGCCCGCGATGTGCTTGTATGTGCCGGCCACACAGCTGGTACCTATGAAGACATGATGTCGGCAATTGACGAAGGCATGCAGGGCTTCACGCACTTGTATAATGCCATGAGCCCCCTTTCCCATCGTGCGCCCGGCGTCGTCGGCGCAGCACTTTCCGATGACAGGACATGGTGTGGTCTGATCGCCGATGGCTATCATGTGCATCCAGCGGTCATAAAGGCTTCTGTACGCGCCAAGGTCAAAGGCAAGATGATGTTGGTAACTGATGCCATGCCAACAGTAGGCGCCGTTGAGAAGCGGTTCAAACTGGGGGAAGAAGAAATCATTGCGGTCGATGGCCGCTGTGCGCTTGCGGATGGAACGCTGGCAGGATCGGATCTTGATATGATTTCGGCTGTCAGAAATTGCATGGGAATGGCGGAAGTCAGGCTTGATGAGGCCCTTCGCATGGCTTCGTTATACCCCGCGCAGTTTCTTGGCCTTGATCATGTTCTTGGGCGATTGGCGCACGGGTATCAGGCCGATATGATTTTGTTCGATGATCAGTTCGCGGTTACCCGGAGCTGGGTCAAAGGAGCCGAACAGGCCTGTGTCTGAGCAAAAGTGAGATTTTCCGAAAGTCTATAACGGAAAGCCTTGACCTGAGGCGGCATTTCGAAGATGCATTGGGCTCTGTAACAGTTTGTATGCAGGATCCTCAGGAGATTTTGCTGTTGACCTGTTTTTGCTCTGACCCCCAGGAGGAGTACCCACATGCCTTCCGTTAAACCCGGTGTTGTTACCGGTGCTGCCTACCGCGAACTCGTTGCTGCCTGCAAGCAGGACGGTTACGCCCTTCCCGCCGTCAACATTACGTCTTCAAGCACGATGAACGCAGCCCTTGAAGCTGCTGCAAATGCCGGTTCTGACATCATCATTCAGCTGTCGAATGGTGGCGCGCAGTTCTTTGCCGGCAAGGGCATCAAGGACGCTGCCACTGCCCGTGTTCTGGGCGCTGTTTCTGCTGCCCGCCATGCACAGCTTCTGGCTGAGCATTATGGTGTGGCTGTCGTCATGCATACCGACCATGCCAACCGCAAGTTCGTGCCGTGGGTCGATGAAATGCTGAAATGGAGCGAAAAGGCCTATGCCGAAACCGGCAAGGCGCTATACAGCTCCCACATGCTTGATCTGTCCGAAGAGTCCGTAGAAGACAACCTTGCGACCTGCGAGACCTTCCTGAAGCGGATGTCCGCCATTGAAATGAGCCTTGAGATCGAACTGGGCGTCACCGGTGGTGAAGAAGACGGTATCGGCCAGGAACTTGATACCTCGGTTGAGGAAATCGATCCGCGCCTTTACACCCGTCCGGAAGAAGTTGAAGAAGCCTATCGTCGTCTTTCCCCGCTCGGTCACTTCTCTGTCGCGGCTGCGTTTGGCAACGTGCACGGCGTTTACAAGCCGGGCAACGTCAAGCTGCGTCCGGAAATCCTGCTGGAAAGCCAGAAGTATGTCGCCGAAAAGCACGGCCTTGGGGATCGCCCGCTTGATTTCGTGTTCCATGGTGGCTCCGGTTCGGAGAAAGAGAAAATCGAAGAAGCGGTCAGCTATGGCTGCTTTAAGATGAACATCGATACCGACACCCAGTTCGCCTATGCCCGCCCGGTTGGCGAGTATGTCGAAGCCAATGATCGCGCCTTTAAGTACCAGGTCGATCCGGAAACCGATCAACCCTACAAAAAGCAATATGATCCGCGTGTCTGGATCCGCGAAGCTGAACTTTCCATGGCCGCTCGCCTTGAAGAGGCTTTCAAGGACCTTGGTGCAACCGGTCGCACGGTTACCAAAGGCTAAGTCAGAAAAAAACTGACCTTTTTGGTCACAGGATTTATGAAGCCCGCCGGTCTTGTCCGGCGGGCTTTTTCGTGGCCCCATCGCCTCTGGGATTGTTAATTGCCAGTCTCCTGACAAATACTGACAGGAACTGTCAGGGGTGCGCTTGCGTATAGCTAATGGCTCCTCTATACATTCCCCGAACAATTCAGGAACAAAAGGCCCGACATGCTGACGAAAATTTCGGTTCGCGGTGCGAAAGAACACAACCTTCAGAATATTGATGTGGAACTGCCGCGCGATTCTCTTGTGGTGATTACCGGCCTGTCGGGTTCCGGCAAAAGTTCGTTGGCGTTCGATACCATTTATGCCGAAGGCCAACGACGCTATGTCGAAAGCCTGTCAGCTTATGCACGCCAGTTCCTTGAACTGATGCAAAAACCTGACGTCGAATATATCGATGGCCTGTCGCCAGCAATTTCCATCGAACAGAAAACGACTTCCAAGAACCCACGCTCGACCGTCGGTACTGTCACCGAGATTTATGACTATATGCGTCTGCTCTGGGCACGCGTCGGCATTCCCTATTCGCCTGCAACCGGCCTTCCAATTGTCAGCCAGACGGTATCGCAAATGGTTGACCGCGTTATGGAAATGGATGAAGGCACGCGTCTTTATCTGCTGGCCCCGATCGTGCGTGGCCGCAAAGGCGAATATAAGAAAGAACTGCGTGAATTGCGCGCGCGTGGCTTCCAGCGCGTTAAAATCGATGGTGAAATGTATGACATCGACGAAGCACCGGAACTCAATAAAAAGCTTAAGCACGATATCTCCGTCGTGGTTGATCGCCTGATCGTCAAGGAGGGTATTTCCACGCGTTTGGCAGACAGTTTTGAAACTGCGCTTGAGCTGACTGACGGGATTGTGCTGACGGAAGATGCCAAAACCGGCGAAACCACAGTGTTTTCGGCAAAGTTCGCCTGCCCGGTTTCCGGCTTCACCATCGAGGAAATCGAACCGCGTCTGTTTTCATTCAACAACCCGTTTGGTGCCTGCCCGGCCTGTGATGGCCTCGGAACCCAAATGGAATTCGATCCGATGCTGGTCGTCCCGGATGAAAGCAAGACGCTCGAAAATGGCGCCGTCGCCCCCTGGGCCAGCACGACATCGAAATACTATCTCCAGACCCTGAAATCGGTTGCGAAGCACTTTGACTTCAAAACCAATGTCGCGTGGGAAAAACTGCCGAAGAAGGCCCAGGACATCATCCTGTATGGTTCCGGTGACGAGGAAGTCACGGTGACCTATGATGATGGTTCGCGCAGCTATAAGGTTTCCCGCCCGTTCGAAGGCGTCATTCCCAATATGTCACGTCGTTGGCGTGAAACAGATAGCCAGTGGGCGCGCGATGAGCTGTCAAAATATCAGATGGTGTCAAACTGCCCGACCTGTTCTGGCAAGCGCCTGAAGCCTGAAGCGCTGGCCGTCAAGGTTGATGGCTGCGACATTTCACAGATTACAGACCTGTCGATTGCCAAGGCAGGTGACTGGTTCCTGGCACTGGAAGAAAAGCTGAACGAGAAAGAAACCGAAATCGCGCGCCGTATCCTGCGTGAAATCAATGATCGACTGCGCTTCCTGCGCGATGTCGGTCTGGATTATCTTTCAATGTCACGCACCTCGGGCACGCTTTCTGGTGGTGAAAGCCAGCGTATCCGGTTGGCTTCCCAGATCGGTTCAGGTCTGACGGGCGTTCTTTATGTGCTTGATGAACCATCGATCGGCCTGCACCAGCGCGATAATGATCGTCTGCTTGAAACACTCAAACGCTTGCGCGATCTGGGCAATACGGTTCTGGTTGTTGAACATGACGAGGATGCCATTCGTGCAGCCGACTATGTTGTCGACATGGGGCCAGGTGCAGGTATTCATGGCGGCCGTATTGTTGCCGAAGGTACACCCGAGCAGATCCAGCAGAATCCGGACAGCCTCACGGGCAAATACCTTGTCGGGGTTGAACAGATCGCGGTACCAAAGGAACGCCGCAAGGGTAACGGCAAGGCCATCAGCATCACGGGCGCCACAGCCAACAACCTTCAGGGCATTGATGTTGACTTCCCGCTGGGCAAGTTCATTTGCGTGACTGGGGTTTCCGGTGGCGGCAAATCAAGTCTTGTCATCGAAACGCTGTATAAGGCGTTGGCAAAACGTATGCACAATGCGCGTCACCATCCAGGCGCCCATGACGAGATCAAGGGTGTCGAGCTGATCGACAAGATCATTGATATCGACCAAAGCCCGATTGGCCGAACCCCGCGTTCCAACCCAGTAACCTATACCGGTGCCTTTACGCCGATCCGCGAATGGTTCGCCCAATTGCCAGAGGCAAAAACACGCGGATACAAGCCCGGCCGGTTTTCCTTCAACGTAAAAGGCGGCCGTTGCGAAGCATGCCAGGGCGATGGCGTGATCAAGATTGAAATGCACTTCCTGCCCGACGTTTACGTTGAATGTGACCAGTGCAAGGGCCATCGATATAACCGAGAAACCTTGGAAATATCGTTTAAGGGCAAATCGATATCCGACGTCCTTGATATGACAGTTGAGGAAGGCGCGGACTTCTTCAAGGCCGTTCCATCCATCCGCGACAAGATGGAAACCCTCAAACAGGTCGGGCTTTCCTATATCCATCTGGGACAGCAGGCCACGACCCTATCGGGTGGTGAAGCCCAACGTGTGAAGCTCGCCAAGGAACTGTCAAAGCGCGCAACCGGTCGAACAATCTATATCCTTGATGAACCGACGACCGGTTTGCATTTCCACGACATTCGCAAGCTACTTGAAGTGTTGCATACGCTGGTTGATCAGGGAAATACGGTCGTTGTGATCGAACATAACCTGGATGTCATCAAGACCGCCGACTGGATCATTGATATCGGCCCCGAAGGTGGTGATGGTGGCGGTCAGCTTGTAGGTACAGGAACGCCAGAAGACATCATGGGCAACGAGCGCAGCTATACCGGACGCTATTTGAAGCGCCATCTAGGACTGGAATAAAACATAAGGGCAGCATCCCGCTGCCCTTATTGATTCTGGTGCTGTTTCATGGCCCTAGCCGGGATGCGTTACCCTGTCCTCAACCCGCTTCACCAGCGCAGTGCTGAGCCGTTCGCTAAAGCCAGACAGGAAGGCGAAGACCAGGACGATTGATATCTGTTGACCGGCGGCGGCGGATTGGCTGATTTCGTCAAGATCGTCGATCTTGTGCAATTCATCCAGTGGGATTGGGAGCATCCCGGCCCGCAATGCCAACAACACAAGAATGGCAAAGCAGAACCCCATGCACGGTCGGAACAGAAAATTGAAGAACACGGAAGCCGGCTCCATTTCATCCCACGGAACATCCTTGCCAAGCCGCATCATCATACTTGTCAGGGCCCCGATTGCGCCAAAGCTGCCAACCACGAACAGCAAATCATAGCTGAAACCGAACACCTTGCCGCTGCCCGCGCTGATGATGTTGTCGATCTGAACGAACAACAGCACGGCGAAAACCAGAACGATTGGTGAAAGTGCCAGTGCCAGGGCCGCAATTCGAAGGCTTTTGTTGAATGCCAGCTCTATTGGATTTTCAGGGAGAACCGCTTTGGGATTTTCTTGCTGCGCGTGCTTTAGGTCGTGAAGGTATCCTTGAACAAAACCGTCCCGCCCCTGGTTTAACGCCAGCAGCATGATAATGGCGTCGGATTGTTTA
>Ga0114899_1000227_pt1 | contig 48057 bp, 52 predicted proteins | sample MalvireepMed_215_FD_83497 | JGI IMG/M metagenome (GOLD analysis project Ga0114899, IMG submission 83497) | Marine viral communities from the Global Malaspina Expedition - Malaspina viral metaG DeepMed_215 | ecosystem: Environmental > Aquatic > Marine > Oceanic | place: Mediterranean Sea...
GACATAATGCTTAGGTTGATCTTTTTCGTCCCTAACCAAATCTACTTTGGCTTCAAATTTTTGCGATATAGCATTTTTATCAAGGATCGATAACTCCCCTTGCCAGCTGTTCTCTGTTTTAATTTCTTCAACAAGTTGAGTTAAAAAATCGGCCGTTGCTGCTTTATTCTCTATAAATTCAGGTTGCTTACCCAAGAGGTTTTCGCCCTTGCTTCCAACAAGGCTTTCAAGCTGCGGGTTTATATACTCTACGTTGGTTTGGTTATCGCAAATCAGCAAAACATCGTCTATCAGACAAGCGATAGACTGGAGGACACCCGAGAGGTTGAGCTCTCTAGACTTCATATAAAACTGCGCTAGCAGGACGAGTAGGCATTTTAATCGGCTTAAATAGAGGTTAGTTAGCTTAATCATAGTCGACAATTAGCGCATTCGCGCTAATTAAGTCGAGAAACACAGGCCTAACTGCGATAGAGAAATCTATTTGTAAACTAGATTAGGCGCCCATAAATTCCGCCTTGTTGCTACGGCTGATTGACTCGCGGCCGTGAGGCAGGTGGTATGTTAGATCTGGTCCAACAGGTACCACACCAGTAGGGTTAATCGTTGGGTGACTTTGATAGTAATGATTTTTAATATGAGTCATATTCACTGTTTCAGCGATGCCAGGTTGCTGGTATAAGTCACGCAAGTAACCGGATAAATTCGGATAGTCGACAATTCGTCTTAAATTACATTTAAAATGTCCGACATACACCGGGTCAAAACGCACCAAGGTGGTAAATAATCGCCAGTCGGCTTCGGTTATTTTATCGCCGGTTAAGTAACGTTTGCTGGATAACAAGGTTTCTAACCAGTCGAGTGAATGAAATAAGTTGGTCACACTTTCTTCATAAGCAGTCTGCGATGTCGCAAAGCCTGCTTTATAAACCCCGTTGTTTATTGCTGAGTAAATTTTTTCGTTTAAGTCATCTATTTCAGCGCTGAGTTCCTCTGGGTAGTAATCTCCCGTTGCCGCGCCAATTTCGTCGAAGGCGCTATTAAACATGCGGATAATTTCCGATGATTCGTTGCTGACAATGGTTTGATTTTTTTTATCCCACAAAATAGGCACAGTCACTCGGCCGCTATAATCTGGATCGGCCTTAGTATAGATCTGGTGTAAGAATTTTGAATCAAATAAGTGATCTTCGGTGTCAACTACATCGTTAATGTCAACAGGCTCGGCATCATCTTTATTTGTTGTGCCAAACGTCCAGCCATTTTCAGCCATGTTATAGTCGACTATTGAAACAGAAATAAAAGATTCCAGTTTTTTAAGCTTTCTAAAAATTAAAGTGCGATGCGCCCAGGGGCAAGCAAGAGATACGTACAAATGGTAACGATCCTTTTCTGCTTTAAAACCGCCAATGCCGGTTTCGCCTGCCATACCATCTTTGGTAACAAAGTTTCTAAATTGCGCAGCTTTTCTTACAAATTTTCCGCCGGAAGATTTAGTGTCGTACCATTGATCTTTCCAAACACCGTCTACTAATAACCCCATAACATTTCTCTCACTTATTCAATTTAATTGATTTAACTTTTTCGCTTTTTAACTGGCCGGCTTAATCTGTATGTTTAGGCAAATTGACCAGCTTGATAATCGGAAAAAGCCTGATTAATTTCTTGCTTTGTATTCATCACAAAGGGACCTGCCCTTTCCACAGGCTCTTCGAGTGGTTTACCTGCGATAAATAAAAATCGGCTATCACTTCTTGCTTTGACTAAAACTTCTTCACCGGCTTCTAATACCGCTAGCTGACCTTTTTCTAATTTGTCGTTCGCTTCACCGATAGATAGGCTGCCTTCAATCACATAAATAAACGCGTTGTGACCTGCGGGTAACCGCTCTTCAAAATCAGTGTCTTTTGGCAGGGTTACATCAAAGTAAGTCGGTTTAACAAAATCATTGTCTATCACGCCTTTAGTGCCATTAATGGTTTGGCCTGCTATTACGCTTAAATGAACGCCTTGCTCTCTGACTTCTACCGAAATTTCTTGCTTGGTTTTTTCCTGATATTTAGGTTCAGTCATTTTTTCACTGGCGGGTAAATTAACCCACAATTGAAATCCAGCCAATAAACCTTGCTCTTGCTCTGGCATTTCAGAATGTATAATGCCTTTACCCGCGGTCATCCATTGCACGCCGCCAGCTTCCACTACGCCTTCGTTACCCGCGCTATCTTTATGTCGCATTTTGCCTGCGAGCATATAAGTCACGGTTTCAAAACCACGGTGTAGATGAGGCGGAAAACCACCGATGTAATCTTGCGGCTTGTCTGAGCCAAACGCGTCTAATAACAAAAATGGGTCGAGCCTATTTAAATAAGGTGAACCAATAACACGCGTAAGTTGTACTCCATCGCCGTCGGATGCTTTCATGCCATTAACGATCTGTTTTATTTCTCTGACAGTTTTCATAATTAACTCCAGTGTTGCTTTATCTTCTGTTCGACATTTAAGTCGATAACTAAATTAAAACTTCAATTTGTTTTTCTGCTGACTCTTTATATTCATCGGCCGATAAATTAATGGTTGAAGCGTCGATGATGGTGACGTCGGTAATGCCGATAAATCCGAGCACTTGTTTCAAGTAAGTCGAGGCATAATCCATTTCACTACCAATCGGCACGCCGCCCGATGCAACCGCAACGTAAGCTTTTTTACCTTTAAGCAATCCTTCAGGACCATTGGCGGTATATCTGAAAGTCAGCTGAGCTCTAGCGACTAAATCGATCCAGGCTTTTAATACCGCAGGGATACTAAAATTATAAATTGGCGCGGCAATTACAATATGATCTGCCTTTTGTAATTCACCAACAAGTTCGTCTGAAAAACTTAAAGCTTCTTTGTGCGATTCATCTCGCTGGTCAGCGGGGGTAAAGTTAGCACCGATCCATTGCTCATCAATAAAGGGTAATCCTGTTGCGAGCTCGCGCTTAACTAGGTTTAACTCTGGCTGCGATCGCTGAATTTGGTTGACCACTAACTCTGTTAATTGACGAGTCACCGAACCTTCATAACGGCCGCTAGAATTGATTTGTAATATTGATTGCTGAGTCATTGTGTTCACCTTTCAAATTTGGGTTATTAAGTTCTTGCCCTCTCTGGTATTAATGAGAAGGCAGATTGAATAGTTATTTATTTCTTAGGCATACCGTTATCAACCGAGACTAGTCCTGCGCCATTGGCGACTAGGAATAGAAATCCACCGGCGATAGCAAAGTTTTTCATAAATAAAATCGATTGCATTTGATCACTAAAGTTAAGGTGGAATAACACTGCAGAAATAATGCTAAACCCTGCTAAGCCAAAAGCGACTAATCGAGTTTTATACCCGATGATAATCGCAAGTGCGCCGACAACTTCGGTGACAATAACCAGTGGTAATAAGCCGCCTGGGACGCCCATGGCCTCCATATAACCTTGAGTGCCTTCATAACCGCCGATTTTTGAAATACCCGCCATTAAGAAAATAGTCGCTATTAATAGTCGGCCCGCTAAGCTTGAGTAATTTTGAATAAAGTTCATTTTGTGTCTCCAATTAAGTGTTTGTAGTTAACGTTTGTGATTAAGTGGAATCTATTCTACAGTTGATAAAAAATAGAAAAACACTCAACAATTGAACTTAATGTTCTGGCAATTAGAACAATGACTCGGGTAAAGTATCGGTCATAAAAGAGCTAATGGATTAATAATATGAATCAAATTGAAGATATGCAGACCTTTGTTCGAGTAGTTGAAGCAGGCAGTATTACTAAGGCCGCCGAGCAGATGAACACGGTTAAATCCGCGGTCAGCCGGCGTTTATCTGAGCTTGAAAAAAGGCTTGGGGTGACTTTATTGACTCGAACCACCCGCAGTCAAAAGTTAACCGAGTCGGGTCAAAGTTATTATCAGCAGTGTTTACGCATTATTGACGATGTGGCTGAAGTCGAATCTAGCGTGCGCAACGAGCACTGTGCATTATCCGGGAGGATAAAAATAGCGGCGCCATTATCCTTTGGTTTGTCTCACTTGAGTCAAGCATTAAGAAAGTTTAATGAAATAAATCCGGACATCTATTTTGACGTCGATTTTAATGACCGCAAAGTTGACTTAATCGAAGAGGGTTTTGATCTTGCGGTTAGGATAGGGCGGTTAGAAGATTCAACCTTAATCGCCAAACGATTAATGAAAGGACGAATTGTACTGTGTGCTAGTCCGGCGTATCTTGAACAATATGGCACCCCGCAGACGCCTGACGACTTAACCCAAGGCCACGTTAAATTACACTACAGCGCCGCCAGTGATGATTGGAATTTCAAGAGTGCCGACGATGAAAGTTTCACGGTTAAGGTCCCTTCGTTAATAACGGCCAATAACGGCGATTTTTTGTGTCAGGCGGCCATCGATGGTCGCGGCTTATTATTTAGCCCCGACTTTATCTGCTACAAAGCAATCAAAATGGGTCAGCTGATACCGCTGATGTGCGACTATGTTAAAGATAGTGAAATCATCGGCTACGCGCTTTATCCGCAGACTCGCCACTTGTCGCAAAGAGTCAGGAGCTTAGTTGATTTTCTTGCGTTATATTTTGGTGAACAGCCATACTGGCAGATCACCCAGTGATAGATTTTTACTATTAAACCTAATTTGAAAATGTAACCTTTGAGGGTTTTTATCCTCTATACTGAGTTAAAGATTATTCATTTTAATTTGAACCATTAAACCGGAACTAGAACCAGCCAATTATGTTTACCAACGAGATATTAAACAAAGAATGCACCGCTTGTCCGAGTGAGCTTTGTCTTATCCGTAAAGATGTGGCTGAGGCGAGTGCACAGCTCGGTTTTGAACAGCAAGATATTGATTCAATCGTACTTGCAATTGACGAAGCTTGTACCAATATAATCCGCTACGCGTACAAGGACTGCCAAGATGGAAAAATCACTTTGCAGATCTTAACCGATGGCAAGCAGGCAATTTTCCGTTTACACGATTTTGCCGAAAAAGTTTCCAAAGACTGCCTCAAACTTAAAGATTGTGACCCTTTGACGCCGGGTGGACTTGGCGTGGCGTTAATCAAAAAAATTATGGATAAAGTGGGTTTTATTGATACCGATAAATGCCAAGGCAATATTCTCGAATTGAAAAAAAACTTACCGCTGGAGAGACAATAAAATGAGTTTTGACTGTTCCGAACATGGAAAATATAAAGTATTACATTTGACCGGCGAGGTCGACTTATCTAACTCTGCTGAAGTGAGGAAGTGTTTACTCAATATAATTGAAAAAAATTACCCAGTGATAGTTGATTTTAGTCAGCTGAAATATATCGATAGTTCAGGCATGGCGACTTTAGTCGAGGGGTTAAACCTAGCTAAAAACAAAAAGCTGAGTCTAACTATTTGTGGCGCAACTGGCGCGCCGTTGCAGGTATTAGAATTGACCAGGCTCAATCAGGTTTTTACTATGATAGAAACCCTTGAGGAATTATCAGCATAATGCCTTCAGATAACTGCAGAGTAGATTCTTCAGAAGAGAATAATGAACAAGCCTTAATTAAAGTCGAATCGGTTAATAGCTTTTATGGCGATCGCCAGATCTTAAAAAACGTTAATTTGTCGATCAAACCTGGCGAAATTATGGTGGTGATGGGCAGTAGTGGTTCGGGCAAGAGCACTTTGCTCAAACATACTTTAGGCTTATTAAAACCGGTTGATGGCAGTATTCATATCAACGGTTTGGATATTTGCAACGCTGATAAAAAGCAAATAACTGAACTGCGCAAAAAAATGGGCGTGGCTTTTCAAGGCGGCGCATTGCTCAGCTCGTTGAGCGTTGGCGATAATATTAAACTGCCGCTGCGCCAGCATACTAATTTAGATGAAAAGACCATTAGCATTATGACGAGGCTTAAACTCGAAATGATGAGCCTCGCGGGTTTTGAAGATTTGATGCCGGCAGAGTTATCCGGCGGCATGTTAAAAAGAGCGGGTTTAGCGCGAGCCGTGATCATGGACCCTAAGTTATTATTCTTTGATGAGCCGTCAGCTGGACTCGACCCGGTGACTTCGGTTGAGCTAGACGAGCTTATTTTAAAGCTACGTACCGCGATGAATATGACGATTGTGGTTGTGACTCATGAGTTGGAGAGTGCATTTAAAATAGCCGACAGGATCACAATTTTGTTTGACGGTGAGATTGTGATCACAGGCACCGTAGATGAAATAAAAAATTGTCAGGATGAGCGGGTAATTAATTTAATTAATCGAACTCCTAGAGAAAAACAAATTGACGCCGAAAAATACCTTCAGCGATTAACCGAGGAGTCTATTTAATATGATCAAATCAATAGAAAGACTTGGTTCAAATTCTATTTTTACTCTGGAAGAATTAGGTCGTCTAACGCTGTTTTTAATCTCAGCCTTTAAAAGTTTATTTAGTAGGCCTTTTGGTTTTAAAGATTTACTAAAGCAAGTTGCCTTTATCGGCGCTCGCTCTATGCCGATCATTTTATTGTCTGGCCTATTTACCGGCATGGTATTGGCGCTGCAATTTTACGACGTATTGGCTCGATTTGGTTCGGTTGATCTTATGGGCTCAGCCGTTGCGCTCAGTCTGATTCAAGAGTTAGGACCGGTGATGACTGCCTTAATGATCATTGCGCGAGTTGGTTCGGCGACGTGCGCTGAAATAGCCATCATGCGAAACGAACAACAATTTGACGCGTTAGAGTGTATGGCGATTGATCCTTACCGTTATGTGATGGCGCCGCGTTTATTAGCCGCATTGATTTCTGTGCCGCTACTAACGGCTATTTTTAATGTGATTGGCATAATTGGCGGTTATATTGTCGGCGTGGCGATCAAAGGCATCAGCGGCGCAGCATACTTGCAGAGTATCATTCAGGCAGTAGAGTGGGATGATGTGCAAATGAGTATTATTAAATCCTTTTTGTTTGCTGTGGTGATCATCTGGATAGCAATGGGTAAAGGCTTTTATGTGCATTTAGAAAAAGGTGTTTCAGGCGCAGAAGCGGTCAGTAAAGTAACCACTAATGCGGTTGTTGCTAGCGCTATTACTATGTTATTTGTCGATTATATCGCCAGTTCATTTTTAATTTAAGGGACGATTGAGTCTATAAAGAGTGTGTTTATGAAAAAGTTATCTACAGAATTTATCGTTGGGTTATTTTTGCTTTCTGGCATTGCTGCGATTGGTTATTTGTCAGTGGTTATTAGCGGAGTGTCGGCATTTGGGAATGATGGTTATCGCATTATGGCGAAATTTGAGAATAGCTCTGGATTAAAAAAAGGCGCTGTAATTGAAATCGCCGGAGTCAAAGTGGGTCAGGTTAGCAGCATTCATCTTGATCGAGAAACTCAAGAGTCTGAAGTTTGGTTCGCGGTCGACTATGGCGTTGATATTCAAGAAGACGCCGTTGCCTCGATTAGAACCGCGGGTATTATCGGTGATAAATTTATCAAAATTTCAACCGGTGGAAGCGATGAGTTATTGGTCGATGGAGATGAAATCATAGAAACTGAGCCTTCGATCAGCATTGAAGAATTGGTCAGTAAATATATGTTTGACCAGTAATGGTTAGATTTTTAAGTTATTGAGTTGAAACCTTAGAATTAAAATTTAGGAATAGAAATGAAAAAGTTAAGTGCGAGCATAAAGAAATTAGTATCTGGATTGTTGTTAGTCGCAACAACATCAAGCTTTACTCTACTGGCTGAAACGCCAAAGGCCACCTTAGAAGTCACTGTAAATCAATTACTCGAGGCAGTGAGTGATAAACAAAAAAGTGATGATGAACAAAGAGCAGCTGTCGATGCCGTCATTCAAGCTAATGTCGACTTTGATGCAGTATCTAAACGAGTGGTTTCAAAGCCATGGAAAAAGGCCAGTGAACAGCAACAAACTTTATTCAAAAAGCAGTTTGCCAAAATTATGGTTGATACCTATTTTGGGTTGTTGCAAAACTATACTAATGAGAAAGTGCTTTACGGAAAAGAGCAAATCAAGAAAAATAAATATGCCACGGTAGATACTAAAGTAATATCGAAAGGCAAAACAATCCCTGTTAGATATAGGTTAATAAAAGTGGACGAGCAGTGGAAAATTTACGATTTTATCGTCGAAGGTGTTTCAATTATCAATTCTTACAAAGGTACATATAAAACAATTTTGAAAAAGAAGGGTATGGAAGGACTGTTAGTCGACATGGTCAAATTGAAGAAAAACAAAAAGGACTAGGGAAATTAGCTAATGGATCAGCTTGCACAACTTAGCCGTAATGAGAACTATAGGAATCCCTTATCGGTTTTAATCAATGTAGTTGAAACCGAAATGCCAAAATTTAAGTTGGCGATGTTGATCTCTGATCAATTACCGCCGGCACACTTTCAGGTAACTGGTTTTTGCGATACGAATCATTGCCCTATTTATTCCGCTGAAGCCATGTTGACTTATAGCGCTGAATTTAAAGTTTTAGAAGGGGAGTTTGTTGAGTCTTGGAAAACCCTTTATTCGCCGCAAATCATTTCCTGTGAACAGTGCCCAGAACTCTTTCAAAATGAACTTAGATACTTTGGTGAGGCGATCATCGTTCCTATCTGGATTGAAGGCAGCGTGGAGCGTTGGATAGTTTTAGTCGATTACCAATCTAACTCCAATCATTCTGATACAAACTTGCCCGATTTAACTCGCTTATCTTTATTACTTAATTATGCTTTGACCAACATTTTACGCGCCGAACAAAAACGACAACTAGATAAGGCTCGCAAATGGATCGATGAAGAAATATCAGAAATATCAAGGTTGCAGAAATTGCTATTACCGCCAAACGATATAGAGCTTCCCGGCGCAAAGATAGCCTTTAAATACAAAACCTATAAGCAGGCCGGTGGTGATTATCTTGACTTGTCGGTATTGCCATCATTGGGCACAGATATTCAACATTGGGGCGGAGTGATTGCTGATGTCACCGGGCATGGCCCAAGTGCAGCAGTTGAGGCCGCGATGTTAGACGCAATGTTTAGAACCTTTAGGGGGGATGAAACTACTACGCCTGCTGATGTGGCTAACTATATTAACGAGAACTTTTTTAGCCGACGTGACCGTGGAAAGTTTGTCACGGCTAAACTGTTTACTTATAACAGTGGCAATGGAATATTACGTTATGTTTCAGCGGGGCACCCGAGTGCTTATGTCAAACGTGGTGAACAGGTATTTAAGCTCGACCAATCTAAAGATATACCAATTGGCGTGCTCCAAGATTATCAATGGAGCTGTTACGAATTTACTATGCGGCCTGGAGACATCCTTTTTGTTTACACCGATGTTGTATTGGAAACCAGAAGTCCAAACGAACAAGAGTTTGGTTTTGAAAGGTTGCAACAATCATTGATTGAAGCTTCTAATGATCCTAAAGAACTGATCGATTTTGTTGAGCAGGCTTTAATTGATTTTAGTGGAAATGAACACTTTCAAGACGATTTAACCCTTTGTGCGATTAGGATTGAAGAATAGTTTAATTGTTTAGATAAGCCATTTATCGGCACAAGTTACAGGAGACAAATGATGTCCCCTGCAATCTATTCCAGCGACTAAATTAAAGAAGCACTTGCTAGTTGCCTATTATAATTGAACTTAAAAAATACAATTCCCAAAATTGCAGTGAGAGTCATAGCAAGGCTTGTTGCTAAGACAGGATCAATTACTGTCTGGTTCTTAATGACACTTAATCCAACAAAGAGCGCAACATTTACCGCAGCGATTGCTAACCAAATCCATCGCCGTTGAGTTGTTCCTGTTAAAATTTGCATTAAAAATATATTGGCAATCTTAATGGTAAAAAAAGTAAAAGTAAGCATTGTTAAGTCCAAGTACTTAGGATCAACTCTGGTAATAATTAAAAGAAAAAATGCATAGGATATTAGCGCTTCTTTTGCGATTAACTTGGCCATCATTATGTGCAGTTGGTTAACAAATGGTGTGATTCCATTAATACGTTGCTTTAGCCAAAGAAAACGACTTGCCTGAGAGTATGCTCCCAACTTATTACCATCAAATATTCCAAATATAGCCAAAAGAATTATCGAGGCTGTGTTAACTAAACTTGAGAAATCAACCGATGTAGACTCTCCACTACTTTTTTCTATATGCGCGTGCTCAAAACCAGATATAACGCCATCAATAAACGGGAAAGGAGAAATTGCTAAAACAAGCACTGCAAACCGCAAATAATTGAGGTTGGTAAACTTATAGTTCCAGAAACAAACGATTGAGTCTGCTTTTAGTTGATTGAATCGAGTTAAAACATCATAAACAAACCCTAACAATAATTGACGTATCATTAGCACGAATTTATTCTTGGTTATCAAAGGATCGATATTGACACTTATTGCTCTCGACTTTCCCTTGCTTATACCAAATAATTGTTTCGGCATTTTTAGTAACACCCAGCTCAAGCATAATGCTACTAGTATAATTGATACCGCCAACGCAATATCATGAGGAATAGGTATGAACTCAAAGGCTTGATAATTTGGGTCTTTGTCGGCTTTTTTAAACTCAAATACACCAGCAAAGTAAACCCCTAAGCCTACAATGGTTGAAATAGTCTGGTTAAATAGGTTCCCAAGAAAAATGGCGATACAGATAAAGATAATTGTAAGTGCTTGTAGGACTGTGATCGAGTCTATTAGAGTCAATAAGCTAAGAGGTACACAAAGTAATACTATGAAGTGAAAAGCTGTCACTTTCAACAAATTGAAACGAAAGTCAGGCAGCATATGATTAAAATCGTATGCCATAAAACTACGTATTCTATCGCCGACCACGACAAAAAATAGAGCGTACCCTAATCCTGTGAGCGCACTAACCGCTGATTGAAAGTCAAATATTTCCTCGACTGAATTTCCTTTAACTACTGCCAATGAAGCTACCATGAAACCGCCAACAATAAAAAGTGCAGCAACAGCGGTCACTATTAGAGAACGGTTCATAGAGAGTAAGAAGAGGTTTTTAAATACCATTATGAATGAACCTCCACAAAAATGTCTTCTAGACTTAATTGTTCGATCGTGATTTCTGCTTGATATTCTTGTTTGATCTGTTCAAGGCTAACCTGACTCAAGTCTTCAACCAGAATCATTTGATGACCTCCAATTCGCTGTCGACGTATCATACTCGGAACGCTAAAGTTAAGCGGTAATTCAATTTCACTTTTGATGTATAGTTTTACAAAACGCTCTTTCAGATCATCAATTTCACCGTGATAATAACTTCGTCCATCTTTCATTAATAAAACGTCAGCCGCTACTCTTTCTAGATCAGAAGTAATATGAGTTGAAAAGATGATCGTGTTACCCTTATCAAGGTTCATATCGATTAGTTCTTTTATGAAATTACGTCTTGTACTTGGATCTAAACTTGCTACTGGTTCGTCAAGGATCAGTAGTTCAGGCGAGTGGCCAACGGCGAGAATGATAGCCAGCTTTTGTTTTTGACCGACTGACATATTTTCAATAATTTGTTTTTCGTCGATATGCCATTCGTTAATTAATCGGCTTACCAGTTCATTATCCCATTGATCATAAAATGATTTTGAATAATCGATCATCTGATAAACTTTCATCCAAGGCAAAAGTTCTGCTTCCTGAGGCACATAGCCAATTTTATGTTTTGTCTCTGCACTGAGTTCAGGGCTTACGTCATCAAATACTTTGCACTTCCCTGAGTTAGATTTTAATAACCCAATTAAAGTTTGGATCAGGGTTGTTTTTCCTGCACCGTTATTGCCCAAAATCCCAACGACGCTACCTTTAGGAATTGAAAAGCTAAGGTCGTTTAGTACACTTTTTTCTGCAAAACTTTTATTTAACTGAGTAACTTCAATTGCTGATTGCATAATTAATTTATCCTAATCTCTATTTATTATTTTTATATTAATGAGTTAATAATTTACTGAGCTCTTGTACTACAAGCTCATTTTCAATGTCTAGCTGCCTAGCATCACTAACTAGCTTTTCAAGCGAGGGTTTTAATAATTCTATTCTTTGATTGAGCTCTAAGTGGGTCTCTTGTTTAGTTGAAACTATCATGCCTTTTCCCCTTAATCTTTCTAATAAACCTTCTGCTTCAAGCAAGCTGTAAGCTTTTGATATAGTCATTGGGTTCACTGCTAATTGAACCGCCAGTTGTCTAATTGAGGGTAAAGTAACTCCAGGTAATAAATTGTCACTAGCTACCATTCGCCGAATTTGTTCAATCAATTGGCGGTATATCGGCACACCTGACGATGGAGTAATTTCTAGTGGGATGAGGCTTTGGTCTTTCATAGGCCTCCCATGCTGACTAAGTTAATCAAGGTACTGACGAATAGCTTTGCAAATGGCTGAATAACAACCAATGCGCTTTGGATTAAGTTTTCTGATTGTACTGCGCCGACTGTTGATGTTGAATCTGCTATTGGTTGTAATAACAAGAAAACACCAACAGCGCTCCCAACCTGAGCAAAAATCATAAAAATACCCCTTTGATGATCTGGACAAAAGGGTGTATCAATTGGATTATGCTTGTGGCTAAACCCTGAACTTCGCCTACATGACTAATTGAACTTGATACTTGAAATTGAACAATTAACAAACAAATGCCGAGACCGAAACCCAACTTGGCAAACAGGTGATTAACACGACTCTTAATCATGTAAAACTTTAGCTTTCGATTACTTTCTTCTGCTCCAAACATAATCAGTTCCTTACTGTATTTTTGTCTAGTGCATTAATTCTATAATGCACTAATGCGCAATGCAAGTTAGTTTGATGTAAAAACCGTTAACTTCCTGATATTTATCGAGATAGTGGTTGTTACAAATTATGTATTAAGATGATTTGCTTACTTCTTCCATGCTGTCGGAGCGATGTTGTAAGAAAAAGGCGGTGTTAAATTAGAATAAAAGTGAGTGAATATATACTTATTGGATATATCTCAAATTGAGCAAAAACAGCTAACCATTGCCATACTTAAATTAAACCTGATTGTTTAAGTTGTAGGTCTATGATTGCTGTGAGGCGCTTAATAATATTGCTATATTTTTGTTGGCTGAGTGCACTTAGCCAAGCGGTATCGGTTAAGCCATTAGAAAGTACAACGGCTAGGCAAGCGCTGATCAAGCAGTTAGAGTTTTTGATGATCGCCGAAGAAGACAGTTTGCAATTAGCTGAACTAAAATTACATTACGCAGAGCTAACCGCTTCTCAACCTTTATCCTTATCTGAGCTGGTATCAGAGGTTTCACAATTTTGGCAACTAGATACTGAGTTATTTAAAAGCTTAAGTCTAATAGAGCAAGCGAAATTATTAACGCCTAAACATCCGTCGTACCAAACCTCTCGCCAGCGAATCACCTATTTAAATCAACAACAGCAAAACTTAACTTCTCATCACAGCAACTGGGTTGAATTATCATTAGATCGTTATATCAAGCCGGGTGAGTCACACCCAATAATTCAACAAGTTCGTCACCGGCTAGTTTTGCTTGGCGACTTATCTCATACGTTAAGGATGGACACCGGTTATGACAGGCGACTTGTTGATGCAATGATGAAGTTTCAGCTTCGTCATGGTTTAAAAGTCGACGGCATTATCGGTGGTAACACTTTATATTGGTTGAATAAAACGCCTGGCGAAAGAGCACAGCTATTAGTTCAAAACTTTATTCGTCAGGAGCGATGGGCCAAACAAATAGGACGTGATTATTTAGTGGTTAATATTCCGCAGTTCCAGTTAAAACTGATTCATGGGGGAGAAGAAGTAATAAAGTCAAAAGTGACAGTTGGCCGCCCCTATCGGACGACTAAGCTGATTTATAGTGAGATAGAAAGTCTAGTCGTTAATCCCGGTTGGAATGTTCCTTACACTATTTTGAAAAAAGACATTTTACCTAAGTTGCAAAAGGATATTGATTACTTAGCAGATAAGAAATTTGAGGTTTTTGATAATTATGAAAGTCAGGAAAAAGTAAATGAATATGATATGAAACAACTAGTGGCAGGTATTTTTCCATACCGAGTATATCAGCCTCCCGGCCCATTAAATCCATTAGGAAACTATAAGCTTCATTTTGCTAACCCCTATAGTATTTATCTGCATGATACCCCACAAAAAAAGCAGTTTGATTTGTCTTCTCGCGCTTTATCCTCTGGTTGCGTTCGGATCGAAAAAGCAAGCCAAATCGCTCGTTGGCTTGCAGTGAATAGAGGCATTAATCAAAACCTGTGGCAACAGTTTGAAAATGATGATGAAACCACACGTTGGTTAAAACTGGCCTCGCCAATGCCAATTTATATTGTATATTGGACCGCATGGACCGAGCCGGAAAAGCTTCCTCAATATCGCAACGATATTTATGACTGGGAGGCAAATAGCAAAAAATTAGCAGAAAACTGGGTTAAACCAGAGAAAATTAAAAATGTGTCTATAAAGACTACTCAAATATCGATAAATGCTAGTAAATAGAATAGGTTAGCACTTTCAAAAGCAATCGTTTAGTCATTGATAAATGGTCTTAATATTGATTAAGACTTGACTTAATACCGCATTAACCAGTATCTTTCGCGCCTGATTAAAAAACGTACAGTTTTAGAGGTTGTATGAGCGCTGTTTGTTCAAGTCGTCGCGGTTTATTAAAAAATTTATTAAAGGGTGCTGGAGGTCTAGCAATAGCTGGCGCTGTACCTAATTCTGCATTTGCATCAGGCTATCTTAAGAGTCATAGCAAAGAGTTAATTGGTGATCGCGCATTAACTTTTTATAATCGTCATACCGGAGAACGTCACCAAGCGAGCTACTGGGTTGATGGCGTATATCAACCTCAAGCCATCGCAGAGCTAGATCATCTATTGCGGGATCACCGTCAAAACGAAGTTAAAGTAATGGATCGAAACTTGTACGATTTACTTTATTTGTTGCAAGAGCGATTAGAGACAACAAACGAAATTCACATTATTTCAGGCTTCCGCTCGGCAAAAACCAATGAAATGCTTGCTGCCAGAAGTGGCGGCGTGGCGAGAAAAAGTTACCACATGAAGGGCATGGCGATGGATATAGCTATCCCCGGAATTGACCTCAAACACCTGCAAAAAGCAGCGCTTTCAATGCGAGCTGGTGGAGTGGGTTATTATGCTCGCTCTGGTTTTGTTCATGTAGATACCGGAAGAGTTAGGTCTTGGTGATAGTTGGGTTGGATTAAATAACGAATACTTTAATTTAGAATTTTCGAGACATTTAAGGCGCATTTTATGCGCCTTTTTTTTGTCTAGCTTAAGTTGATATATTTAGATACCTAGGGAGTCTAGCAAGTCGTCGACTTCACCTTGGCTGGTTCCACTTAATTGACCGGGTTTTAGGTTATCTTGGGCTTGTGTTTGGCCAGAAAACAATTCATTGAGGGTAATAATCGCGAGTAAAAATTTCTGATCAGTAATTTGATCTTCTGAATAAAGGTGCATGCATTTGACTAGTTCGTTATTAACCGATTTCTTTATAGCTAGAGTTTGGCTATCGCTTAACCCCTCAACATTATCAGTCACGTGTTTTTCCAGTTCTTCCATAATGTCCATTTGGCGTTCTTTCATCGACTGATATGTATCATTAATCGATTGCAGTTCTTCGCCGCAAGTATTGACGATATTTTTGACTTGGTCGGTTCTCGATTCCAAGTCGGCAGTGCGCTCTAAAACCTTTTGCTCTAGTGATTGGTTCAAATCAAGAATTTCTTTCTCGGCATTTTTTCGGTGAGTAATATCGGAAATAAGAACAGTGAAAACCAGTTTGTCATTGTGCAAAATCTTATTAGTAGCAAGTTGAAGCCAACAGGCTTCGTCACCGACAACTACCTGCTCTTCATGGTGAACACCTGATTCTTCTTTTGCGGCAAGTGCTTCCAAATAAATACAATCGGATGACTTGATTTCATGGCCGTCAAAACTATCCATGCCGCCTCTGGCTTCAACCGGGGTGAATTCCGTTTGCTCTAACATACTAATGTCAGGTAACAAATTCTCTAACTTCGAACCTTCTATTTCTCCTTCTTGTTTACCAAATATTTTGCGAACCGCAGGGTTAGCTGAAATTATTTTTCCTGATTCACTTAAAGTTAAGATCACAAAATCAGCCGTGGTGATCAACAAATTGGCAATTTCTTCTTTATTCATAAGGTATGCTTTTTGGCGAAATGGATGAAGCTATTTACTAACTGTAGTTACTCAAAACGAATATCGCTAGTAATTATGGTTTTATTATTAAGGATGAAGTTTGACTTTTTATAAATCTTGGACTAAATGTTACATGAGAAAATTAACTGCTAACTCACTAATTTAAAAGATTAATTCAAGAGTGTGAAAATAATTAACCAAGGGATAAAACGATGAAACTTAGCAAAATATGCATAGCGTTTTCTTGCATCTTATCGGCAAATTGTATGGCTTTTGACGAGGATGACGAGATAGGTTTGATTAGTCTCGAAGATTTAATGAATATTAAGGTGACTATCGCATCAGGCTCCAAAGGAATGACTGTTCGTGAATCTCCGGGCATTGTGACTTTAATAACTCAAGAAGAAATCGTTAACTCTGGCGCGCGTGATTTGATTGACGTTTTGAATTTAGTGCCAGGGCTTTCTTTTGGGGTTGATGTTCAAGGAGTGGTAGGGATAGCGGCAAGAGGAAACTGGTCTCATGAAGGAAAGATTTCATTGATGATCGATGATATGGAAATGAATGAACTGTCATTTGCAACCTTACAATTTGGTAATCATTATCCTGTCGATAATATTGAAAGAATTGAGCTTATTCGTGGGCCTGGTTCTGCAATTTATGGTGGATTTGCCGAAATGGGGGTTATTAAAATAGTAACCAAAAATGCTGATTCACTAGAGTCAGCCGAAGGTGCAATTTTAGTTGGTGAAATGAAAGATGGTCAGAGTAGAACCAGTGGAAGTTTAGCTACTGGTAAAATATTTGAAGATGGTTCAATTAGCGCGAATTTTTTCTTCACACAAGGCGGGCGTAGTGATAGAGATTTTACTGATTTTTATGATCAAACATATAACATGAAAGGAAATTCTGACTTGGATTCGACTATGATTAATCTGAGTGGAACCTATAAAGGGTTTTCGGCTCGTTATTTAATGGACCGTTATGATCTTACCCAGAGAGATATCTTTTTTGTCAGTGCGCCTTACGCAGTTGAACAACAATTTGAATCAGATTTTATTGACCTAAAGTATGCTTGGTCAGTCAATGACCAACTGGTATTAACGCCACAAGTGACAATCAAAAAACAGAAACCTTGGTTGTCGAATAGCCAAGCCGTATTAGATCTTGAACAACTTGACCCTGACTCATACGAAGGTCAGTTTTTTGATGAAGAGCTAAAACGGACAAGCGCTAAGGTCATTGGCTCTTATGATCTCAACGAAACGGATAATTTGGTTTTTGGTGTGAGTTATTACGAGGATAAAGATTCAACTGTAAACTTCAAATACGATAACACTGCTTTATTCGCGCAAAGTGTAATCAATACTTCTTTTGGTAATGTAACGCTAGGTGGCCGCTATGAAGACAATAGTGTAGTTGGCAGCTCGTTCTTACCAAGACTTGGTTACACTAATGTGTGGGATAAAACCCATGTTAAAGTTTTATTAAGCAAAGCATTTAGAACGCCTGTGGTGCAAAATATTTTAGATTTTAATGACCCCAGTGGTTCAAGTGATGCAATTAAAGCTGAAAGTACTACTGTTTTTGAGGTGGAGATAGGCTATCAAATGAGTAGTAATTTTTTTGTTACAGCGAATATTTATGATATCGAGATAGAAGATCCCATCGTGTATTATTTTGACGAGACAGATGCTTATCGAAATTACCCATCAGTAAGCACTAGAGGGTTTGAACTTGAAGCTCGTTATAAATCGGATTGGGGTTATGTTAACGTCAACTTCTCTTTGTATAAGGTGGGTGATAACCAAGTTGACCAATACGCAGTGAGAGGTATTGATACTGATTTTGACGACGACATCACTCCAATAATTGATGATGACCAATTACTCGGTATGCCTTCTCAGAAGCTTTCAATTAACGCATCATTTAATGTGAATGAAAACTGGCGTATCAATCCATCAATAGTACGGGAAGGAACTAAGTACGGATATATCGGCGTGACCCAAGACGATGATGAACAATTGATAGCCAAAGAGTTTGACGCGATTACTTTGTTAAATATTAATGCTATCAGAAAAAATTTGATGGGCTCTGACTTAGATTTTCAGTTTGGCGTGTTTAATTTGCTGGACGAAGATATAGATTACATCGAACCCTATTATGATGGTTATCATGCGCCACTGCCGGGACCAACCAGAGAATATTTTGCAAGGGTAAGCTTTAAATTCTAACCCTGAGCATGATTAAGACATTTCATTATTCATATTGAAAGTTCATACCCCATTTGTGACAAATTTCACATTGGTGTATGAATTTTAACCATTTATCTTTGTTCTTAATACTGCTATCTAACATAGCTTGAAATAAATCTCAGTCAGAATATTCTTATTCAATCGACAAATTGAAATTATGTTGTATAGAGTAAGGTTAGTTTGATGAAGAGTAAGGTTAACTTATATTCCGTTTCTGAGTGTCAGTCTGAAGTTAGAGTTTCTGTGACGCTTGAAAACCAAAAAATTATTGAGAGTTATTTATTTTCAACAAGTAATACTTATTATGTTGATAAATTTACTCAGTGGTTACATCAAAACATTCATCATTCAGCAGCTGAGTTGGACATTGTTTTAAACGGAAGTAATAACACTATTTATTCACTTTATTTTGAGCTTTGTAAGTCCCACCCTAAAGTAAGCCTGGCCGATACTTCTGAAGTTAAATCTCACCACTCAATATCTGATGAGTTACTGGTGTGTTAAGTTCTACTTGTTCTTGCTGGCTTAATTCAAAAGCAAATGTTTGAACGCAGTTTTTAGAGTCAATCATTCTATAAGGGTTTGAAACATAGTAAAGTAGCCGCCAAGTTACCGCGTGATCACCGTTTTCAATTACAACTATTTTTGGTTTTGCATTGGCGTTGATTGCGGCTTCATTTTCTGTTGATAAAGCCCAAACCTTCTCTAAGAATTTCTGAACGGATTCAGGTGATTGGGCGTAACCAATTTTAAAGTCAAGAAAATCTCTAAAACCATGATTTCCACAGTTTGAAATAGTTTCGACGGTAGCGTTTCTTAGTTTTGAATTAGGGATGGCGATTTCATGCTTTTGAACTAAGTCTCGAATGGTGGTTTGAGACAAAGTGATCTGCATCACCACACCGGTAATTTCAAACTCTTTAACTCGAATAACTGAGCCCGCTTCAACCGAATGATTATAGTGCATAATTAATCCACTGATCATGTCTGCTAAAAAATAATCTTTAGAAGCAAATAAAATAATTAAAATGCCGCCAATAACCGAAGTCGCTTGCAGCCAGTTATTAAGCTCCCAAATGTTAATCATCACCAAGAATGCAATTGAACTGACTAAGACTAAACCTATTAGTCCGATTATTTCACTGGCGTAAGAGTCCCCTCGATATTTTTCACCGTCGATTTCTTTTTCTTTACCGAAGCGTATTATTATCCAGGCTTGAATGTAGTGCAGTGTAATATAAGAAATGAGTATGGCTAATCCAGTCTGTGATATTTGTTGCAGGTTGGATATATCGATATTCAATACCGTTTCGACAATACCAGTAAAAGCGTAAATGCAAAACAAGACCAAGTTGATGGCACGTAAGCCACGCATTCGATTTCTTGTGCTTGAGCTGTTACTTGACTTCGAAGAATTTATAATGAATCCTGCGAATAAAAATATTAGCAAGTTCAAACTGATCACTATGTAGTCTAGTAATTGAAAAGGAAGGTTGTTAAGGAGCTCCTGCAGCCATTGCTCATTCATCAATTTATCCTTGTTAGCTATGTACCATTAAGGTTTCAGGTAGCCAAAAAATACTATTTCAACGAATGAATGGGAAATATTCGTTTGCTTCTTCTTTCACCAAGTCTATTTATTGATTAAATGAATATTATCAATATATAGACTTATCGGTTTTTTTAAGCCATGTACCCATACTCCTAATGAAGTAATTTTTTTCATATTCATTAATCTATCGTCAGGCGCCTGCTTAATATCGCTTAAGCTAAGGTTCAAATCATTCCAGCCTGGTTGTATTGCTGTTTTCAAATTAAATCGATCACTTGCTATGTAACCAGAGTCACGATGTTTTTCATCGTAAATTTTCAGCACGATATTAAGTGGTTTTTGGGATTCATTATAGATACTCAACTTTAGATTTCTATAATCACTCCAATCATGAATAAAATGTTGTAGATAGACTCGAGGAGATTTTTTTACCTTATAGTCGACTTTCATCGAATAATTTCCGTGGCGTTTATATTTTTTTGATAGTGAAATATTAGTTCGAATATTAGTCCACTGTGTTAGTTCCAGTGGTTCTTCAAAGTCACTAATGATAGGAAATTTATTTTCTATTTGCCATTGGGTGAATGAGGTTGTTAATAGCTCATGGCTTCCTATAAAAACCAATATAAGAAAACTCACACAAAAGGCCAAATTCTTGGGTAGAGCGTTATTTTTATTTATCCGAGTTAAGAATAATCCAGTGTAACCACCGAGCAAATCATTGATAATATCTTTGATGTCAAAACTTCTTCCGATATAGAATTGGATAATTTCTGTTAACAACCCTACCGATAGACAAAATATTGCGGTGGCGATAAAAAGTTGCCAAAACTTGTATGATTTAATTTTAGAGTTGTGTCCTAAAGCGAAGACAAAGAAGGCAAACAAAGCAAAGTGACCAGTCTCCCACAAGGCTTTAAAAACGTGGCTATCGTATTCCTGAGGAAATCTTACAAACAGTAATACTGTCAGACTAATAACCAAAAATGACAATAAATATTTAAATACTTTGTTATTAGTCGAGATCAAAAAACGATTTCCTCATTCGCCAGACCCAAATTCCTATATAACCCGGAATAGCGTAAATTACACAAAAAGCGATAGCGGTAGACAAGCCGTAAAATACAAATAAATTTTCATGTTCACTTGTAATAAATAAAAGCATCATACAGACAATGGCACCTACAGTGCCTATGGCTAATCTTCTTAATTGGCTTCTTGGAGTCAACGCCATTTGACGCAGCTTATTTTTAATTGATCCCATGTCCATATCAAGAAGGGAGTAGTGGTAAGCTGAGAATACTATAAAATTACTGTGAGCTGTAGGGGCTCAACACATAAGATCCTTACACGCCAATGCAAAGTTAATTTTTAGTAATAAGGATTGTCACCTTGCGAGTGCTCAGTAACGTCTTTAACGCCTTTGACTTCAGGGACTTTCTCTAACAGCGTTTTCTCAATTCCTTCTTTTAAAGTCACATCAGCCATACCGCAGCCCTGACAACCGCCGCCAAACTGTAATACAACAATTCCGTCAGCTGTAAATTCAGCGAGTGACACCTGGCCGCCATGATTGGCCAATTGAGGATTGATTTCAGATTCTAATAAGTATCTGATACGGTCGATAGCTGGAGCGTCATCATCGACTTTACGTGCTTTAGCGTTAGGCGCGCGTAATGTTAATTGGCCGCCCATTTCGTCTGTTTGATAATCGATTTCGGCTTCTTCCAAATAAGGAATACTTTCTTCATCAACATAAGCATTAAATTTATCAAATTCGAGTTTAAGGTCATTTTTTTCAATCGCATCTTTAGGACAGTATGAAACGCCACATTCAGCATGGGGAGTGCCAGGATTGACCACAAATACTCTAATGCTAGTATCTTCATCTTGCGTGGAGAGTAATTTTTCGAAGTGTTGCTGACCGCCAGGAGTGATATTTATCATGTAAAGCTACTAATTCTTAGTTAAACCAATCAATTGGCGGCTATTCTAGCAGATGTCTATAGCTTAAACCCCATGTATTTTGTATGGTTAACTGAATATTGAGCTTGTTTAATAAGACCATTGAGAATAGCAATAATTTTGAGGCTGAAACGTGAGATCTCAGCATTATAGGAAAGAGAACTAATGAAATATGAATTAGAGCAAGAATTGCCAATACCTACTCTAAATGGACAAAAAATAATCCTTAGGCCCTGCAAGTTGGGAGATTTCGAAGCGATCCGTAAACATAGACAAGATCCAGAAAACCGTCGGTATATAGGGCCTCCGGAAGATGATAGTACTACCCGTGAAATAGTTGAATTGCTATGTGAGCCTTGGAAACTAGTCTCCGGACGTTGGAATGGCTTTGTTATCTGTCTCCCAAAAAATACTGATAAAGCGATAGGGGAAATAGTGTTCAAAATTGATGACTGGGAAAATCAACGCTTTGAAATTGGCTTTCAAATTCATCATAGTGCCGCTGGAAAAGGAATATGCACCGAAGCGGCTCAATTGTTAATTAACCACTTATTTAGCGACTTTGGAGTTTTCAAAGTTGTCGCAAAATGCGACCCTCGAAACATTGCTTCATATAAAGTCATGGAAAAATTGGGAATGAAAAAAGAAGCCGTTTTTAAACAACATTATCGTATTGGTGATGAATGGACTGATCAATTGGATTATGGATTATTGGCTAGTGAGTGGGTTGATTCAACACACCCTAATATAATTTAAAATTAATTTGCCTGTTTTTCATGATCTTAGGCTTGCTCACTTGCTTTTCACTGTCTAACAATTCTATATTATGAAACTAATTATCAGACTCTAACTTTCTCATCTCAAAAATAAGGAATAAACCATGAAAAAGGTGCTTTCAGCTTTGTGTGCTGTGCTTTTAATTTCAAGCTTGAGTATTCATGCCAAGAAATTATCAGAACTAGAGCAGTTGAATGAGTTAGATAAGGGTTTTGTTGGCATCATTTACGATAAAAAAGAAGATAAAACTTATCTTAAAATAGACAATTTAGGTCAAGAATTTATTTATCTCAGCAGTTTACCGGCTGGGTTAGGCTCTAACGATATAGGATTGGATCGAGGCCAGTTGGGAGATACTCGATTAGCAGTGTTTGAAAGAGTAGGCAATAAAGTCTTTTTAAAGCAAAAACCGACTCGTTATAGAGCTAACACTAAAAACAAAAAAGAGGCGCTTGCGCTTGAGCAAGCATTTGCATCTTCTATTTTATGGGGCTTTCCAGTAGTAGATAGCGACCAAGGCTGGGTTTTGGTCGACGCTAGTGATTTTGTTTTACAGGATATCCACGGAGTTGGACGTAAATTAGAAAAAAGAAAGCAGGGCAAAGGATACAAGGTAGATAAATCACGCTCAGCTATTTATATGCCAAGAACCACTAGCTTCCCGGATAATACCGAGCTGGAAGCAACCATTACTTTAGTTGGTAGTAAACCAGGGAATTTCCTCAAACAAGTGGCACCTAATCCTCGTGTACTTACTCTAAAAATGCATCATAGTTTTGTTCGTTTGCCCAAAAAAGGCTATCAACCGAGAGCGTATCACCCTAAAAGTGGCTACTGGACAGTCGATTTTCAAGATTATGCTCAACCAATTAATGACAATTTGACTCGCCGATTTATTGGACGTCATCGATTGAAAAAGAAAGATCCTAAGGCACAAATGAGTGAAGCGGTCGAACCAATTATTTATTATCTCGACCCAGGAGCACCAGAACCAGTTCGTTCAGCTTTAATTGATGGGGCATTATGGTGGAACCAGGCATTTGAAGCTATTGGCTATAAAAATGCCTTCCAAGTAAAAATGTTACCAGCCAATGCCGACCCAATGGACGTGCGTTATAACGTGATCCAATGGGTTCATCGTGCGACTCGTGGCTGGTCTTATGGTTATGGAGTTACTGATCCTAGAACCGGAGAAATCATAAAAGGTCATGTCACTTTAGGTTCGCTTCGAGTTCGCCAAGATTATTTAATTGCTCAAGGATTAATGGCACCATTTGCTCAATCAGAAGAAGATAAAGCATTAATGGATTTAGCCTTGGCCAGAATTCGACAATTATCCGCCCATGAAGTTGGTCATACTTTGGGTTTAAATCATAATTTTGCCGCCAGCCAGTACGGTAAAGAATCTGTAATGGATTACCCACACCCTCAGTTTGAACTAGCAGGAAATAAGATAACTGCACCTAATGCTTACGGGGTCGGTATGGGCAAGTGGGATAAAGCTGCGATTGCTTACGGCTACCGAGATTTTGCCAAAGGAAAAGAAGATATTTGGCTTAAACAACTAATCGCCGAAAACGAAGTGAAAGGCTTGCTTTATATTTCCGATCCTGACTCAAGGAGTGCAGGTAGTCCCCACGCTTTTGCCAGTTTGTGGGATAACGGAAGCGACGCAGTGGCGGAATTAGAAAAAATGAAGCAAATCCGTCAAGTTGCTTTGAATAACTTTGGCGCCAAAAATATTAAACGTGATAGACCTTGGTCTGATTTAGAAGAAATATTAATGCCAGTTTACTATTTTCATCGCTATCAAATTGGCGCAGCGGCAAAGTGGCTGGGAGGAGTGGAATATGATTACTCGGTTAAGCGTAATCAACAGCAAAAACCGCTGAAGTTAGTTTCAGGCGAAAATCAAGCCCGTGCTCTACATGCCATGCTTGCAACCTTGCAGCCTGATTTTCTTGCGCTTCCCGATAAGCTATCTAGTATGTTACTGCCTAAGGCCGTTGAATACTCTAGAAGTCGTGAGTCGAACCAAGGGGCTACCGGTGTGACATTTGATTCTATTGCTTTGGCTGAGGCTTCGGCTCAGCATTCACTTGGGTTGATTCTTCATCCTCAACGATTAGCGAGGCTGGTAGAACAAAGCGCTAGCGATCCAACGATCCCTTCTATTGACTCAATTGCCACAGAGATCCGTCAACGAGTTATCGAACAAAACTATGATGGCTTTCAAGCTTCAATTCATCAGTCGGTGGTTAACTTAGTTTATTCGAATTACTTAAATTTATTGCACGATAAGAAAGCTTCACAACAAGTCAAAATGCAAATATTAGGCGTTTTGCTAAAAGAAAGAGATTATTTACAGCGTAAACTAACTGCTGTCAGAAAAACTTCGACCTATTATGGTTTTTACGCTTATCAGTCAAAAAGACTGGAAGATATCTCGATTGAGAATAAAGACAAATTGATTGAGCTGCCGAAAATGCCGCCGGGTTCACCAATTTAATTTAATGGTTAACTAATGTGTCGGTTATTTAATTTGACCGATTAGTTAACCAGTTTGTGATTGATATCCAAATTAAACTTATCAAATGGTCTATATTATTGTTAAGTTTTCTGGATATTTGAAAATCACCGATAAATTGAGGAAAGGGAAATGTCTCAGCCCCATTCGCTACAAACCCTTGAGTTGATCCTTGAAGATATCTCAGCTGAAATTAATTTATCGATAAATTCACTCGATCATTATTTCCGCAATCCAAAACATAACAAAGCCTTAAAAAAAAGTCTGTCCCACTTAAAGAAACTGCATGGTGTTTATAATCTATTAGAAATGCCAGCTGCACAGCGTCTGCTAAAAGACGTCAGCAGAATAGTGAGCGATTTACCTAAGTGCAGGCAAACAACTAGGAAGCGCTTATTAGAAGCTGTCTCGGTTGCTTTAGTGCGTTTGATCCGATATTCGGAACATATCAATCAGAAAAACTTTACCCTACCTGAATTATTGTTACCCACTATCAATGAACTACGTAGCGCAGTTAATGCACCAATACTAGACGAGTCATCGTTTTTTGAATGTGATTGTAATTTAACTAGAAAAAATAGAGCCATTTTTCTAATTATAAGTGATGAAACCGCTGCAAAATCTCGTCATTTTCGTCAAATGTATCAAATTGGTTTGATCGAAGTATTGCGCCAAACTAATTTATCCGGCGGTTTAAAAATGATGAAAAAGGCCATGGAAAAACTCGATAATGAATGTCCTCGTCCCATCAGCCCTAATTTATGGTGGATCGCTCAGTCGCTGTTAGACGCATTTGTCAGCCAAGCTTTGGTTTTAACCAAAACACGTTTAAAGCTATTTTCTCGCCTAGACAGGCAAATTAAATATATCGAGAATAAAGCGGTTAATCGACTCGATGATAATAAGCAAAATAGTCAGCGGCTTGCTTTGGAAATGCTGTATTTAACTCGGCTTAGTCAGCTTGATACAAAACCTGTTAGCCAATTACTTGAACATTTTGACCTAGAGCCTTCAGTGGTTAGTGACCAGTCATTAAGAGAAGAATTTAAACAAATGCGTGGCCCGAGTGATCAAGACTACAGTTCTATTGTAGAAGCATTGTTAGACGAAGTTGAAAAAATTGAAGAAACCTTACAGCAAGCATTAGAAAATGAAATTGATTTGCTGGATTTAGAACAAATTTTGAATCAGATGATTAACCTGAATAACTTATTAAAAATACTACAGGTAGACGATCAGGTGGTGCGATTGAGTGTTGCGATTGATATGACTGAAAAAACTATAAAAAATCAAACTAGCTTCAGTAAAAAAGAATCGAACATTTTATTTTTGGTTTTAAAAAGCATAAAAAACGCGATAGATGAATCCCAATTAGCTAAGTATTCTGGCGTAAATAGAAAGCAAAGAAATCGAATCAGCGAGTCACAACAAGAAATTTGTAATTCGACTCATGTATTGGTCAATAACTTAATCAAGCAGCTAACTCTATTTTCAGAGCAAGATAGAAATCGTCAGCATTTAAAACAAACCGCGCAATTATTACTCGAAATACAGCAAGGATTTTGTCAGCTGGGGGTGGAAAAATCAGCCGATATTATCGACGGTTGTTTGAGTTTTGTTAATTTTCACTTAATCAGAAATCCCAGCAGCACCAAGGAAAATGTGATTGCATTATTTGCCGATATAATCGGTAGCTTAGAGTTTTATCTGGAAACTTTAGAGTTCACAGCAGAGCCAAGTTCACGTATTTTGGAGTTTGCGGAAAATAGTTTATTTCAGCTGCAGGCTAACCTGAGCAAATAATTTATTCAAGCTGGATATTTTTACTATACTTGTGTTTATTCTAACTTCAACTTGATATCGGTTTAAGTCATCAAAAGGAATTGAATGAATAGTCCAGCCAAAATCAAACTAGCCGTAAATAGTTCTATTGATGAAGAGATATCAACACAAGTTAACCTTTCTATTGGAGAGAATAGCCAATTTGCAGAGTTAACATTTAACGGCAGCGTGAGTCGAAAATTGATGGATGACTCGTTTTTTCTGTTGATAGACCATCCCAATTTCAAACGTAATATGAATGCCTATTATGACTTTAGTGATGTTTTTATTGAGCTTGAAATGTCGGAAATTCAACAACACGCTCAATTTGTTGCCTCTCGCCTTAATATTAGGGGCGGGTCTTATAAATTGGCCTTAATATCTAATGACACTTTAAACTATGCCTTGCTAGAAATTTATAAGCTCTTGATTTCAAACACATCGGTAAAGGCAAAAATTTTTCATAGCGTTAAACAAGCCAGGCTCTGGCTGAGCAGAAAAGCTTAATTAATATCAAAATCCACCACTGGTCATTAGATTGACTGGCTATGTCGGATTTAAAATTCAAACTAATAGAATGATCTCTGTTATAATCCCGCTGCGAATTTGGTGCGCAAAGCGCATATTATTATTAATTTTAGATTGATAATAATCATTGGGAACACGGTTAAAATCCGAGACTGTACCCGCAACTGTAATTAGAGCAATAAGTAGACATTTTTTTATAAATGTATCCACTGGTTAAGTGAGCCATCACTAACTGGGAAGGAACTTAATTTATTGTTGTTGTTATATAACGACAGCAATGACTCTATAAGTCAGGAGACCTGCCAAATTTTGACTGCTTACTTTATTTCATCATTGGTGATGTAAATAGTGTAAAGCAAGCTTTTACTTGAGCGGGTTACTCAGTGCTGTTGGTGATTAAATTTAAATAATCTTCAGTTAACTTCGATCGACCGCTCAAAATAATTGGTTAGTATTTAATCAAATTAAAGTGAATACAGGGTTGATTGAGTGGCAGTTCAAGAAACAATAAACCAGAGTTTGACTTCAGAAACGCTACTCAAAGTAGAGTCGCTTGGTTGGTCTGTGGATGAACAATTGATTTTACGGGATATTTCCTTTGCCGTCGCTAAGGGAGAATTTGTTGGTGTTATTGGTCCAAACGGCGCCGGAAAATCATCTTTGTTACGCTGTATATATCGCAAAATAGTGTCTTCTGCTGGAGAAATTCATTTTGATAATCAACCGATTTCTCAATATTCTCGTCACCAATTAGCTCAGAAAATATCTGTGGTTTTACAAGAGCCACCAACTCAATTTGACTTGACACTTATGGATGTAGTGAGAATGGGGTTGATCCCTAATAAACCATTATTGTCCTTTGATACAGAGCAAGATATCAGTGATATCAATAGTGCTATCAATAAAGTCGACCTACTTGGTAAAAAGCATCAAGCGTTTAATTCTTTGTCTGGCGGTGAAAAACAGCGAGCGATGATAGCTAGAGCCATATTGCAAACACCACAACTTTTATTGATGGATGAGCCGACCAATCATTTAGATATTCGTCATCAAATTGAAGTATTAGAATTAGCTCGCTCTATGGAAATAACGGTATTGGTTAGCATTCATGATCTCAACTTGGCTGCCACTTTTTGTGACCGACTCATTTTACTCGACCAAGGTAAAATTGTTGCTTATGGACAGCCTGAAGATGTATTAACCGAGTCAATTTTAAAACAAGTTTTTTCGGTTAATACCTTTATTGATAAACATCCGTTTAGTCAAAAACTCAGGATCACTTTTGACTTAAATGGAGAGACAAGGCTTGAAAAAAAGGGAGGACAGAATCAATGATGAAATCTTCCACATTCAGCGTCTTGATGATTATCTTTTTGTTAGCTCTAGTAGTTTCAGTGTTTATGGCTCTGGGTATTGGCAGTGTAAACTTATCTTTTGCTGAAATTAAAACAAGTTTGATCGGATGTGGTGAGCTATCAACTAGTTGTGAGCTTAATTTAATTAATCAAAAAATTGTATGGGATATTCGTTTCCCAAGAATATTAATGGCACTAATTACTGGTGCAGGATTATCCGTGACTGGTGCGATTCTACAGTCGGTTACACGAAATCCTTTAGCCGATCCTTATCTTTTTGGAATTTCATCCGGGGCTTCATTAGGTGCAGTAATTGCTATGTCGACCTTCTCGGCTGCAACCCTGACAATTACTATGGGCGCGTTAATTGGTGCCGCGTTTTCGGTTGTTTTAATGTTGGTACTTGCAGGTCGAGCGGTCGTTCAGGTTGAGCGCTTGTTACTTTCCGGCGTCGCTGTTTCGTTCATGTTGGGCGCATTTACCAGTTTGATTTTATATTATTCAGAACCTGAGATGGCCGCTACATTATTATTTTGGATAATGGGCAGTTTCTCGAATAGTCAATGGAATGAATTATGGTTGCCATCGGTAGTTTTGTTAGTCGGTGTCATTTTATTTTTTATTTACCGCCGTTGGTTAAGTGCTATTCAAGCAGGCGACGAAAGCGCTTTAACTTTAGGCATACCCGTTAATCAGCTTCGGCTATTTATGTTGATAGTATGTGCTGCTATTACTGGGGTGTTAGTCGCTCATGTTGGCGGCATAGGTTTTGTTGGATTGATGATCCCACATATAGCCCGTTTTATTGTCGGGGCTCAAATACACCGATTGTTATTTATGTCTCTAGTACTTGGCGCAATATTTATGATTTGGGTTGACGTATTGGCACGCTCATTATTGCAAAACCAAGTATTGCCTGTTGGTATTGTGACATCTGCCGTGGGCAGTTTATTCTTTTTTGTGATTTTAAAATATCGCAGCCAAAGCCAAATTGCTTAGGAGATGGGAAATAAATATGGAAACTTATAGTGTTTGAAATCAAGCCTCTTGATCGCTCAAAAGAAGAAACGATCCAAAATAAAATAGATCAAAAAAGCAAACCGCCTGGCGCTTTAGGAATGCTTGAAAGCTTAGCTAAGCAATTAGCTTTAATTATCCCCGTTGACGATAAGATAATAATTAGTCAACCGACTATGTTGGTATTTGCTGGTGACCACGGGATAGCAGAAGAAGGCGTTAGTATCGCTCCATCGGAAGTGACTCAACAGATGGTGATGAATTTCTTAAATGGCGGCGCCGCGATTAATTGCTTTTGCCGTTCCAATGAAATGGCGATTGAAGTCATTGATGCGGGCATTTTATTGCCAATAGAAGACTCGCGTTTAACCATACAGTCTCTTGGTAAAAGCACTAATAATTTTTCTCAACAAGCAGCAATGTCGGTAGAGGCTGTTGAGGAAGGGCTGCTTTTGGGGGCGGCAGTAGCAAAAAAGAATATTGAGCAGGGCGTGAATGTTCTAGGGTTTGGTGAGATGGGAATAGCTAATACTTCTTCAGCCAGCGCGATTATGGCAGCCATATTAAATTTGCCAGTGAGTGATTGTATTGGACGCGGCACGGGAATAAACGATCAAGCGATGCACAAAAAACGATCTTTAATTGAGCAAGCAATGACATTGCACCAAAAAAATATGAATACACCAATAGGTATTTTGGCCTGTGTTGGCGGCTTTGAAATTGTTCAAATGACCGGTGCGATGCTAAAAGCTGCAGAGAGACAATGCGTCATTTTAGTCGACGGATTTATTGCCACAGCGGCGGCATTAGTCGCCACAAAAATTAACAAAAATGCAACTGATTATATGGTGTTCTGTCATCAGTCAAATGAAAAAGGTCATCAATTAATGCTACGGCATATGAATGCCAAAGCTTTATTATCCCTCGATTTACGATTAGGTGAAGGTACAGGCGCAGCGCTAGCCTTGCCATTGCTCAGAGCTGCAGCCAGCTTTTATAATGATATGGCTAGTTTTGAAAGTGCAGGAATTGAAACCGTTTAGGCGAGTAATTTTATGATTTTATTTCGATCTCAACTCAATTTATTTTATATCGCACTGGCGTTCTTGACTCGTGTGCCTGTGCCACTGAGCGTTGATTACAGCCAAGATAAACTCAATCAGGCGAGTCGCTATTTTCCTTTGGTTGGTTGGTTAGTTGGTTTTTTATCTGGCTTTACTTTCTGGATTTTCAATTTTATTTTACCGAATGAAATTTCGCTGTTAATTTCAATGTTGTTAGGTCTATTTATCACCGGTTGTTTTCACGAAGATGGACTGGCAGATACTTGCGATGGGTTTGGCGGTGGTTGGGATAAACAACAGAAATTAAGCATTATGAAAGACTCTAGATTGGGAACCTATGGGGCCGCAGGAATATGGTTTGTTTTAACAATTAAGTTTTTTCTGCTGCTTAATTTAGCTGAAGTATCAAACTCGTTTGCAATAATTGCCATGTTGGTTGCTCATCCATTAAGTCGAGCCGTTTCAACTTCCATGATTTTTATACTGCCTTATGTAACCGATGAAGAAACTTCAAAGGTGAAACCTTTGGCTGAGTCTCATCAAACCATCGACCTTCAAATAAGTTTAGCTATCGGCCTGTTGGCTTTGCTACTGGTTTCATCTGTTGCGTTATGGCTCGTAGTTGTTTTATCAATTTATTTGGTGTTGATGCGCTACTTATTATTAAAACAAATTCAAGGTTTTACTGGCGATACACTTGGAGCGACTCAGCAAGTTGCTGAGATTTTAATTTATACTGTGTTATTAGCGGGAGGAGCATCAATATGATCCATCTTGTGATCGGCGGAGCGCGTTCGGGTAAAAGTTCTTTTGCAGAAAAGCAGGCTTCTAATTCAAGTAGTCAATCCGACTTGGGTAAAGATGTTGTGTATGTCGCTACCGCGACCATTGGCGATGAGGAAATGCGCGAGCGGATTGAGCATCACCGGCAATCAAGACCACAAAATTGGCAATTAATAGAAGAGCCATTTGATTTATCAAAAGTGATCGCAATCCATTCAGAGTCCAATAAAACATTAATCATTGAGTGTATGACGTTATGGTTAACCAATTGGCTTTGCACCAATGACGTGGAAAGTTGGAAAGATGAAAAACACGCTTTTATCGATGCCTTAATGATGTCTAAAGCTGAGGTGATTATTGTTTCAAACGAAGTTGGCAGCGGTATTGTACCAATGGGGGAGTTGAGCCGAGAGTTTGTCGATCAGGCAGGTTGGCTCAATCAGGCATTAACTGAAGTCGCAGATAAAGTGACACTGGTTGTCGCTGGTTGCCCCTTAGCTATAAAAAGTCAAAAAGAAGCTTGAACATGTTATTAACTGAGACACAAAATACCGAAATATTTTTAATCAGACATGGTCAACCTGCTCTGCAAAATGCCCTATTGGGCGCAACTGATTCTCCACTGAGTAAGTTGGGATGGTCACAATTAGAAAGTGCAGTTGAAAACTTAGAAAATATGGATTTAGTTATTTCTAGTCCTCTCAGTCGATGCGCAACATTTTCTCAGCAGTACGCCGATGATAATAACTTAGAACTGTTGATTAACAATCATTGGCAGGAATGCTTTTTTGGCGACTGGGACGGAAAAACATATCAATCACTGTATCAGGAGTTTCCAAAAGCGATAGATGGTTTCTTTAGTGAGCCAAACAAAAATACGCCACCAAATGGTGAATCGCTTTCAAATTTTAATAACCGTATTGAAAATGCATTGATGTCTTTACTGAAAAAGTACCAAGGCAAAAGAGTGGCAGTATTTACCCACGCTGGTGTAATACGCACCTTGGTCGCATGGTGTTTGAAAATGGATTACTCCACTGGATTACAGTTTAAAAACTTCGCTGTGGATTATGCCAGTATGACTCAGCTTTCTATTTTTCATAATCAAGCTAATACAGATGAAGCGATATTTCCGCAGTTAAAGTGTTTAAATGTTGTTAAATAAATGATGATAGAAGCTAACAAAAAAATTAAAGGCGCCTTGATGGTTCAAGGAACATCCTCCGACGCAGGAAAAAGCATTTGTGTGGCCGGCTTATGTCGAGTTTTAAAAAGACGTGGTTATTCGGTAGCGCCTTTTAAACCGCAAAATATGGCACTCAATAGCGCGGTGACCGACTGCGGTGGCGAGATAGGTCGAGCTCAGGCGTTACAAGCAATAGCCTGTGGATTAGCGCTTAGAACGGATTTTAATCCGGTGTTATTAAAGCCGAGCAGTGATAAACAATCTCAAGTGATCATTCATGGTAAAGCGGTGAATCATTTAGAGGCGAAAAATTTTGGCAACATCAAAGCGCTGGCTTTTAACAAAGTACTGGAGTCTTATCAAAGGCTGAAGCAGGAATTCGATATTGTGATTATTGAGGGCGCTGGTAGTCCTGCAGAAATTAATTTACGTGAAAATGATATCGCCAATATGGGGTTTGCTGAAGCGGTTGATTGTCCTGTTGTTTTAATTGGCGATATAAATCTCGGCGGCGTTTTCGCTCATTTAACCGGTACAGTCAATTTATTATCTGCCAGTGAACAGCAGAGAATTAAAGGTTTTGTAATTAACCAGTTTCGTGGCGACTTAAAATTATTACAAGGTGGATTAGATTGGTTAGAGGCATTTAGTGATAAACCTGTTTTAGGGGTATTACCATTTTTAAGAGAGTTAAAATTAGACGCAGAAGACGCAATTGATACTGAAAGCCACAAACATGAAACATCGATAAATATCAAAATCCCTGTACTTCCTCGGATCAGTAACCATACCGATTTTGAACCGCTCAAATGGCACCCAGATGTTAATCTCGAGTTTATAGGTCGGGATGAATCATTAGAAGGTGCAGATTTGATTATTCTGCCGGGTAGTAAAAGTACGCGTGATGATCTCAGTTTTGTTAAACAACAAGGTTGGGATAAACAGGTAAAAAAACACCTTCGATATGGTGGCAAATTACTGGGGGTCTGTGGTGGTTATCAGATGTTGGGTAATAGAATTCATGATCCTAAAGGAATTGAGAGTAAGGCAGGCTCAACAGACGGACTCGCATTATTAGATTTTGAAACGGTATTAGAGTCAACTAAATCATTAAAACAAGTCGAAGGCAAATTCGATTTTTGTGGTTTCAAAGGTGATGTTAAGGGGTTTGAAATTCACTGTGGCCAAAGTCATGGCACAGCATTAAGCAATAATTTTTCGAAAGTTAGCGATCAAAATATGCAATCTTACAAAGAGGGGGTTGTGTCTGACGACGAGCAAATTATAGGCACTTATCTTCATGGTTTGTTTGAGTCAAAATCAATGCTTGAGTCCGTACTCGAATGGGTAACAGGTAAACAACACGAGGTCTCAAGTTGGCAGAAGACTAGAGAAAAAGAATTAGAAAGATTGGCTGATGCTTTTGAAGAGCATTTAGATATGGATAAGGTTTTAGGGTTAATAAACTAAATAGAGGATGAATAGGTGAGCGAAGATAAAAAAACAGCAGAAGCTAAGTTGAGTGAACAAGCGCGCCATAAGAAGAAAGCGCAAAAGCAAAAAGAAAATGTCGACGCCGCTATTGCCAAAGCGCAAGAGGAACGTGGTCTGGTATTAGTCATAACCGGCAATGGTAAAGGCAAGTCAACGGCAGGTTTTGGCGTGGTGACACGATGTGTTGGTCACGGTTATAAGGCGGCTGTCGCGCAATTTATCAAAGGGACATGGGAGTGTGGTGAGCGCGTATTGCTAGAGCAACACGGCGTACCATTTTCTGTAATGGAAACTGGATTCACCTGGGATACACAAGATAGAGAAGGTGATATAGCTGCAGCAACAAAAGTATGGAACGAAGTTAAAAAGTATTTAGCCGACCCACAATATCATGTGGTTCTATTAGATGAGTTGACTTATATGCTCGGCTATAAATATCTCGATAAAGATGAAGTATTAGATGCAATTAGAAATAGACCTTCAGAACAAACGGTCGTTGTCACCGGGCGCGGTGCAATAAAAGAATTGAAAGATCTTGCAGATACGGTCAGTGAAATCAAAGATGAAAAGCACGCCTATAAAGCAGGTCTTAAAGCTAGAAAAGGAGTCGACTGGTAGTGAGATATTTATTGTTCATTATTGCTTCTCTCTTGGGATTTAATGCTCAAGCTAAAAACGCACAAAAAATAATTGCGTTATCACCGCACGCCGTTGAGATGTTGTATGCGATAGGGGCGGGTGACCGCATTGTCGCCACTACCGAAAGTTCTGACTACCCTGAAGCTGCTTTAAAAATACCGAGAATAGGCAATTATACCGGGGTTCAAATTGAACGAATTGTTGAATTGCAACCTGATCTTATCGTGGCATGGAAAGGTGGAAATAAATTAACAGACCTCAATAAACTGGAGTCGCTCGGATTGCCGGTCGTTTATAGTGACCCAAAGACGATTAAAAATATCAGCGAGGATATTGAGAAGTTAGGTGAACTCACTGGACTAAAATTGAATGCACATAAAATATCTTCCGATCTTTTGATTCGACATCAAATGATTATCAATCAGTATAAAGATAAAACTAAGGTTAATGTGTTTTATCAATTATGGGACGATCCCCTGCGAACTGTCGGCCCAAATAGTTGGGTGAGCACCTTAATTAATGATTGCAATGGTAATAACTTATTTGACGACGCAAATGCACCTTATCCGCTGATATCAATGGAAAGTGTTCTTACAAGAAACCCTCAAGTGATCATTGTTCAACATCATCGAAAAGAGGATGACAAACAAAAACAAATTTGGACAAGTTGGCCAATGATAGATGCAGTTAAAAACGACCGATTGATGAACATCAATCCAGATATATTATTGCGGCCAACGCCAAGAGCGTTAGATGGTCTCGAAGAATTATGCGAAGCGATTAGTACTGCAAGATAACACGAAAAAATTTTGGACGTTTTCTTAGTAAAAAATATTTATTTCGAAAATTCAGGCTTAACCTGACAGGGATGATTTTTGGAAGTTAAGTGGCTTTTATTTTTAACAGCCATGGGAAGTCAGTGAAATTCTGACGCTGCCCCCGCAACGGTAATAGTGAGCTTTATATGTCACTTCAGTCCGGAGACCGACTTAACTTAATTTTAAAAGTGGCAAGTATTTAGAGATACAGTCCAAACAATAATGACGCGGCGGGCGTTATTTTTTATAGGTAAATTAAAGAAATGAAAACTTTTGTTATAAATAAACTGGCACTTAAAAAAAACTTAATAACAACTTCAGTCGCTTTAGCGATTGGTTCTGTCTCAACTTTTACTTTCGCTGATGAGGAAGTGATGGTTGTTACTGCTAATCGTATGGAACAAAATATCAATGATACTTTAGCTGCGGTTGAAGTGATCACTCGAGAAGATATTGAACTGATCCAGCCCGAGTCAATTACCGACTTGCTAACAACTATCGCAGGTTTTGATTTTGCTTACAATGGTGGGGCAGGTCAAACTTCAGCGACTTATACTCGTGGTGCCAATTCTGACCATACTTTATTCTTAATCGATGGGGTACGAGTTGGTTCAGCAACGAGTGGCGATAAGTCATTCTCATCTATTTCAGTTGCTCAAATAGAGCGCATTGAAGTCGTCAAAGGTCCTCGTGCAGCTTTATGGGGCAGTGATGCAATCGCTGGCGTTGTTCACATTTTTACCAGAAGACTGGAAGCTGGAGAGTTATCTGCTCAGCTAACCAATGGTTCTGATAGCTTTATCGATGCCAGTTTTTCAGTCGGTTTTGGTAGCGATAAAATGAAGAACACCTTTACTGTAAATCATACTAGAAGTGATGGGTATGACATATTAGATGATTCTTTAGACGCGATAGATTTTAGTCCAGCAACGCCCAATTCAGAGCCAGACGCCGATGGATATTCAAGAACTTCGGCAGCGCTGCGCGGTGAGTACCAACTATCGAACGACTTAACTCTTGATTGGGTTGCACAAATAGACAGTGGTGATAATGAGTTTGATAGCTCGTTTGGAGGCAATCAAACGGAATATGATAATTATTTTTGGAATATTCGTTATACCCACCGACAAGATAAATTGCTTACCCAGTTTAGTATCAGTCGGAGTCGAGATGAATCATTATCTTTCGGTAGGCATTTTGATTGGCTGATTTATGATGTGGTTAATGTACCTAAAAAACAAGGTAGTGTTTATGCGACAACTAGAGACCAAATAAATTTACTGGCTCAATATCAATTTACTGACTCATTTAACGTGATCGGTGGGATTGAGCAATATAAAGACGATATTTCTGACAGTAAACGTTTTCACTTCGACGACTATGATACTTCTTTCGAGTTTGGCGATCCTGATACCTTCTTTGCTGACGACGAACAAACAACTAAGTCTGCATTTGTTTCGTCTGCTTTAACCGTTGATAAATTTATCGGCGAGCTTGCTATTCGCCAAGATAAAGTTGATTCTTTTGGTAGTAGTAAGACCTTTAACTTTAGCCTTGGTTATAAGATCAATAAACACTTCACCATTGCGGCAAACCGCGCCAAAGGATTTAAGGCACCAACCTTTAATGATCTTTATTATCCTGCATCGACTTATTGGGGGGGGAACCCAGATCTAGAACCTGAAACTTCTTACAATACGGAGTTTATTTTTAAAGGACGCTGGGGTTCTCAATCTATTATGCTGAGTGATTATGATAATCAAGTGAGTGATTTGATTACATTTATAACCACAAATGGTTTTTCAAAGCCTACCAATATCAATAATGCTGACTTAACTGGTCAAGAGCTGGTATACACTTATCGCGGAGATGTATTAAGCCATAAGTTAAGTGCAAGTCTGGCCAGATCGAAAGATCTAAGTCTAGTAGAAGTTATTGATGCGGAGACAGGTGATCCCGTTCTGGAGCCTAAGAATACTCAATTACAGAGAAGAGCGAAAAAGCACTTCGGTTACGAGTTAACCGTCGATTTAGACGCTGTCTCTATATTTACCCAGATAAATTACACCGGTAAGAGACCTGATATCGATTTTTCTGATTATTCATATCCAATGGTTGATATTGATAGTTTCGTTCAAGTTAATTTAGGTGCTAGTTATCAATTAGACGAACACTGGAAGTTTAACCTTAAAGTCAGTGACCTTACAGATGAAGCACCTGAAAGTGTTTTAACTTATAAGTCACCGGGTCGACAAATATTCGTTAGCGCTCAATACGTTAATTTTTAACTAGAAGTCGATTGTAAAACAAAAGGCTGCCTCTTGAATTAGGCGCAGCCTTTTTTGTGGTGCTAACACTCAATTTGTTCACGCTAGAGTATTTGCTGGAATAAATGAGCAACAGAACCAGAGTTTTAGCGAATAGATTGCGTGTTTACAGCGAAGTACGTATCATTAACCTATCTTGGTTGGGTCGATTCAGGCTCACACAGCCAATCTCTTTTTTTCAAAGGTAACTGTCTATGTCTAAGTTTTTCTATCACGGTAAAGCAAACAATAATAACGAACGCGGTAGTGCCTCATTTGGCGGAAATAAAGTGGTAAGATTAGGCTCCAAAAATGCACCTGCACAAATAAGCGTGAAAACAGAAGCACGTAAAGCAGAGTTAGAAGCTATTTTAAAAGAAAATAAATGGATAGCTGAAGTTACTTTAGATGCTGAGAAAAGTGAAGATATTCGTGATTTGGGAATTCTTCAGGCGACGGCGGAAACGCAAAGAGCAGTTACTAGCAAAAAAGCCAACCGTAATGATCCTTGTCCTTGCGGCAGCGAAAAGAAATATAAGAAATGTTGTGGTGCATAAACCATATTCGTTTGAAGCAAAAGAACTATCGCTTGTAGGTCTAAATCTACAAGCGGTGATTAACCTCAAAGATCTCCCTCAAGAAATATTCAACCAACTCAGCCCTCTTACCGATAAATTAACTCATTATACTCAGCTCATTCTGATTGGTCATGGTGGTCAATTGTTGTGGAAAAAAATTAACTCATCGAGCTTTGATTCTAATAATCCTATCGATGATTATTCTCGACTACAGACAGAAATGTTTTTTAGTCGACATTTTTCGACTGATGATTTTGAAATTATTTTTCCTGCTTTAACTTCTTCAGAAAAGCAAAAGTCTATCGGTTTGCAAAAACTCGGAGAAATTATTGGTTGGCATAATGAATCACCTTTTAGAGTCGGGATTAATCAAGAATGGGGTAGTTGGTTTGCCTATCGCGCAGTTGTTTTGGCTAAAAGTGATTATTTAGTCAATCAAAATGATCAGGCTCTATCTCCTTGTAGTCAGTGTGAAACAAAACCTTGCATTCAAGCTTGTCCTGCTAATGCCTTGGTAGGTGATGGGTTAGATTTAGATCAATGTATTTCCTACCGAAAAAAAGCAGATTCAAAGTGCAAGGGCCGCTGTTTAGCTAGAATGGCTTGCCCTGTAGCAAAAGAGCATCAATATGAAATCGATCAGATCCAATATCATTATTCACTTTCAATGCGCATGATTGAGAATATTGAAAGGTAAAGTAGATCTTGGTGAGCCCTGCCTTAAGTGCCTTTAGCTAGAGAATCCATAAAAACAACAACCCGATTACGGCCTGCTCTTTTCGCAAGGTAAAGTGCTCTGTCTGATCTGACAATTGGAAATTCAACATTGATGTCTTCTGGTGATAGTTGACTGACTCCAATACTAATGGTCGCACCGATCCGTTTTTTCTCATAAGTAATAGTGGTTTGCGATGCAGTATCACATATCCGTTGAGCAATTTTTTCGGCTAACTCAATATCACAATCAATCAACATCATTGCGAATTCTTCGCCTCCCATTCGGCCAACTAGGTCATACTTACGCATTCCATCTTTTAGTATATGGGCAATGCTTTTAATCACCTCATCGCCGACAATATGACCGTAGGTATCATTGACAGCTTTAAAGTTATCAATATCGATCATCAGAAAAACCGCTTTAAACTCATTTCGAGATTGTCGTTGTAATTCTTTTTGCGCTGACTCTAAGAAGAAACGACGGTTATACAGTGCAGTCATACTGTCAGTCGTCGCCAATTCATAGAGCTGTTCGTTTAATTCTTTTAAGCTAGTGTTGGCCTTTTTCTTTTGCTTATTTTCCTTAAATAAAAAATAGCTCATTAACAGAAATAAAAATGATATTGATATAACAAAAGCCAACCAATATTTTTGAGTGCTAATTGTATTTTCACGTTTATCGATGATCCCAATTGTTTTCTTAAATTGTTGATTTAGTGAGTTCATTTCTAGTTGTTTTTTTTCAATTGTCGATTGTAACGATCCAATTTCCCCCTTTTTCTTCTGAATGTTATTTTGTCTAAGTTCTAGTTGTCTCTGTTGTTCGAGAATATAGTCGCTGTTCTTTTTTATTTGAGCCTGAGACTGAGTGATTTTGTCGTTCAAGGTTAATAGTTGTTGGTTTTGGTTTGATAAGGACTGCTGTTTACTTTTTAATTCTTTTTTATTTATATCTAGCTCTTTAATGTTATCGGCTAGCGCTTTCTTATTTATTTCAAGCATAGTTTGATTTTTATCAAAAGCAATGCCTATCTCTATAAGTTGTTCTTCCTTTTGGCTTACCTGATTAACAAGTTCAACTAGCGTTGATTCTGTTTCTCTTAACTGTTCACTTAAATCTTTTCTGGTACCGACAAGCTCCAATAGTTTAGTTGATACTTTTAAGCCTCTCGCTGCTAGGTTCGCTCTATTTATCTTAACGCCAATTTGTTTTTTGTCGGTATAAAGGCTGATTAAACGGAATTCGTTTTTAATTTTGCCGTCTACCAGAATTAAAGTGTTTTTACCCTTAGAGTAAAGCTTATGGTTTAAGTGGGTTTTATCTTTGTTGACAAAAATAAGAGCGTAAGCGAGGAGGTCAAAATCATCCTGCTCAATTAACTCTACCGAAAATCCTTTACCACGAATTTTAAACGAACCTCTTGATTTAAGCGTATCAATTAACTCTTTGTTTTCACCTAATACACCAATCTTAAATTGATGAATTTGAGTATCATTTGGCCAATTTAAGTGTCTGGCAATTTCTAATATATAATACGCTTTCGCCTCATCTACGCTCAGACTTCTTTCACTGCCAAAAGAGTGGCTGTAGAATAGTGCGCAAATTAGCACAAAAGCTAAATGTAATATTAGGCTGAAAGGCTTCTTTTGTTTGATAGGTCGAATTGTCACGGCTAATACGAGCTCCGAAAGCAGAATTCATTAGCTTTTTAATATTATTTTTGATCAATATTAATTATCAGTATTCATTAGCAAAGGATAGGAGACTTTCTATTTTATTTCCATGACTGGCAAATTTTATATTAGATAAATGCGATTGCTAAATACGATGCTTAAATCTTTATCACTATAAAAAGGATAGGCTTCCGTTGGAAAATTTTGATTTATTAGACTAAGCTATATTTAAGGTCTGAAGATTATATTCATTGAATAAGGAAATTTTCCAATTCACAGATCCATCTATTATTAATGATTAATAAAGTTTTTGATGATTGAGCTTATCGGAGGATATAGTTAATGACTGAAAACGAAGTGTTATCTGAAGAAATATGTACTTGTATTTGCCACAGTGAAAACAGTCAAGTCGCGCATATTATGCCATGTTGCTTTGAATGTCATATCTGCGAACAGCGTATCAAGAGTAATTCCTACGAAAGCCACAAAGAAAAATGCTCTCAACATCTGCATGAGCAAGATTCAGCCTAAAGTACCGTCCTGTATTATTCTCATTTCGTCTCACATCCGTTTGAGACATATCGCACATCACAGCTCTAAGTTATCTGATTTTAATATTTTCCCATATAAGTAAAATAGTCTGCATTGAAACAGCAACACAAATGACGCTTAGAGGATAAATATGACTAATAACAAACATCAATGGACTACTTTTCAAAAAGGCCGAATGAAACTTAAAGCCTGTGCTTGCTGCGGTGAAATGAAACTACCGAGTAATACTCACAACCTTTGCAAAAATGACAATCTTATAGTCAGTCCTATTGTTAGAGCTGGTTATCAACTTTCTGCTCATTTACCTGTATCTGTTCGGCTTGTTGCTTAATCTTCACGAAATTATTAAAATGGAACTGATAGTGACTATACCTCAACAGCAAAGAAGAATTTACGAAAATATATTGACTCCAATACAGGACAGAAGCGATAGGTTTTATATCGATGACAAGGGGGTGTTCTATAAAACCCGTGAAGGCGAAATTAGAGGACCGTTTTCGACTCAGTCGGTGGCCGAGTTTGACTTGGAATGTTTTATTCAAAGTGCAATATATGACCAAGAAGATCAAGAAAGACTAATTTTAGCTAATGCTTAATCTGCAATTTACTCAACACTTCATGTTTGAATTGTTGAGTAAATAGTTTTTAGCTCACCCTAATCGAGCAATTTTCTTTTCAAGCACAAATCCAAAAATCCCGAGCAAGAATAAAAGTAAGCCAATCACACTTAAATACCTATTTTCTACTCTAGGTTCTTTTGTATGCCCTGTTATGCCGTAAGTTCGTGAGCCGCCGTGGACAGCGATATTAAAGATATCACCCCGATAAGATGAAGATAATAGGTATTTTTCGTCTAACCGAGCATTCATTTGTTTCGATATTTCTTTTTGCTGCTCTCTTTTTAACAGGTGAAAGTTCTGCTTAAAGTTAGAAAAGATCTCTTTTGACTCATCGGCTAAAACAATACCTCGTGATTTGTAGTTATATTGAACGTCAGAAAACAGTAATCCAAAATGGCTTGAAACTAATAAAACCGCTCCTGAAGTGATGGAAAGAGCGGATAACAGTAACCAATTCTTTCTTTTCTTGCTGTCGGCTAATTGATTAGCCGATAAAAAATTGGAAACTTCTGGAATTTGCCTTAACTGACGATGCACTACGCTCTGTTCAATACCGTCTAATAGCATTTCGATGTCTATGCCAAAAACTTTGACAATTAACTGAAATATATCTGCTGACGGAACCGATTTACCATTTTCTAATTTAGATAAGTAAGACTGCTCTATCCCAATAGCCTCTGCTAATTGAGGTTGAGTCCAGTCTTTTTGTTTTCTGAGTTGTCTTAGCTTGTCACCGAAATGCATTTTGTATTCTCCGTAAATATTCATTTAACTGTTTGATTGAAATGAATATTCTTAGTGATTCCTGAATAACTAGAAAGATGAATAAGCGGTAATATTATAAACTAACGAGGAATTTTCTAGAATTAAGCCTATAAATGACCCATAGACTAAGACAATTGATAAATACTCTCAACTTCATCAATGCAACGGGTTGATACTTCTAAGTCTTTCAAAATACCATTTTCAACACTGTAAACAAGCCCATGAACGGCTAACTCTTTGCCGTTTAACCACGCATTTTGAACGATGGTTGTATGGCAAACATTACGAACTTGTTCTATAACGTTGAGCTCACATAAACGATCGACCTTTTTGTCTTCGTTTGTGATCATGTCTAACTCGGAGCTATGCGTTCGGTAAATATCCTTTATAGAACGCAACCAGTTATCGACAATACCGTGCTCCCCTTTTTCAATCGAAGCTTTGACACCACCACAGCCATAATGGCCGCAGAGAATGATATCTTTTACTTCAAGAGCATTTACCGCATATTCGAGAACTGAAAGAACGCTTAGATCTGAGTGATGAACCAAATTTGCGACATTACGGTGAACGAAGACTTCGCCCGGTTGTAGGCCAACTATGGTGTTTGCGGGGACTCGGCTGTCTGAACAACCAATCCAAAGATAATCCGGGTTTTGTTGTAGCGCGAGTTTTTTGAAAATACCTGGGTATGAAGTTTCAAACTGCTTAGCCCAAAGTTGATTGTTTTCAATTAGTTGGTCAATATTTTCGCTCATTTAATAGACTCTTTTTAGTGATTATATATAAGGTCGTCGAATGGACTTAATTTTAACCTTTTATTAGTTTTAATCAAATCTTAAAAATATTATGAATTATCATAAAAACCAATAGATTAGAAAAATCATTGATTGGCTGAAATATTTCTTGATGCGCAAAAAAAAGAGGATGACCTAAGCCATCCTCTTCGTTCTTTCCTTCATCCCGTGAAAGCAATTGCTCCGTGCAACATCCGTGAAAATCAATCCTTGATTTGAGGTTCCTTCCTCGTCTATCCTTTTCGTCCCGCGCCATCCCTAACGCTTAATAACTATAGTACGTTTTTTGAAAAACTCTACAAGCCACCTTATTTGACTAATATTTGGGGTTTGAGTGAGTCCGTTTTCAATAAAAATGCGGATACTGTTTATTATCAATAGGTTAACAAGAGAGGTGTTAAATTAAAGGTTGATATCCTGAGTGACAAAACGACAAAGACGACAGTGATCAGTGCAGTTGGCGCACAGTGCTTGTAGGCGATCTCTCACAAAGTAGCATTGATGGTTTGAAGACTATGGGTTAAACGCGCTAATAAACTCAGAAACTTCTATTCTATTTCCCTCAAAAATGATTCTTTTCTGTTTTTTCTTTAATTGGAAGTGATACATAGGATCGTAATAATCTTCTAGTAACTGCTTGATCCAATCAAAATGCAGAGTTTGCTCACCAGTTCGTTTTTGTTGTTCTAGTGCTATGAGCACTTTCTTGCGTAAAGACAAATAGGTTTCGCTGCCGAGACGTTTTTTGATCTTATCTATTGAGGCGAGTAAATAGCCACCAAACTGATCCATAGGATTTTCAATCTCTGCCTCAACAAAGTTTTGTGTCATCAACTCAACGTACTCTTGATGGATATGCTGTATACGAAACTCAAAGCTTTCTTGCAACAATATTAAAGGCGCTTCACTCATCTTGTTAAAAAAGCATAATGGGGTAGAGCGGGAGCCTATTAATCGTGCTTCATCTTCTAACACAAAGTGTTTGGCTGATTTTGACTCTAGCTTGAGCATTTCAACGGCTAATTGGTTTTCAAAACTGATCTGAGGTGGCTGGGGAGTTATCTGTCGGCCAAAGCTAGAGCCCCTATGATTGGCCAATCCTTCTAAATCAATATGATTTTTCAGTTGAACCAATAAGGTTGTTTTAGCAGAACCAGTTAATCCAGCGATTATATAAAAAGGGATTTTTTGAGTCAGTCGCTCAGTGGTTTCGATTAAATAATGACGTAATGCTTTATAACCGCCCTCAACAAATGGATAATCAGTTCCATCTTCGGTTAGCCAAGATTGCACTGTGCGAGAACGTAGCCCCCCCCTAAAGCAAAATAAGTAGCCGTCATCAGGGTGTTTGGCTGTGAACTCGTTCCAGCCAGCTAAACGGTGCTGTTTCACTTCACCTTTGACTAACTTGTGACCCAACTTGATGGCAGCTTCCTGCCCATCTCTTTTATAACAAGTACCTACTTTTTGTCTTTCGATATCGTTCATCAAAGGGAGGCTGACGGTATTTGGAAAAGAGCCTTTTTTAAATTCACAAGGCGCGCGCAAGTCGATCATCGGTGTATCCGATAGAAATAACTTTCGATAATTTGCGGTATTTAGTCGCACGTCAGCCCTTGTTATATTATAGGTTATTTTACGTAAACCAGTTTTTCTGACTCAGGGATCAGTTTTCCAAAACTATGCAATTCTAATCCTACGGTCGAAGCTTTTTGTTTAAACTCATCAATTGCATCTGGTTCAACTGCGACTAACAAGCCGCCACTGGTTTGTGGATCGCAGCCGTAATGTAATTGTTTGTCAGTCAATGTCGAAAGCTGTTCGCCATAACTATCAAAGTTTCTAAATGTGCCGCCTGGTAGTGCTTCTTTCAAACGGTATTTTTCTGCTTCAGGGATCAGAGGTACATCGTCAAAATTAATCTCGGCTGATAAATCACTGCCTCGACAAATTTCTAATAAGTGACCAAATAGACCAAAGCCAGTAACGTCAGTCATGGCTTTGACTCCGTTTATTCCTGAAAAGACAGTACCGACTTTATTTAATTGACACATATAAGACTCAGCTAATCCTGCGTCTGAATCTTCGAGAATCTTTTTCTTTTGTGCGGTTGAAACAATACCCACGCCGAGCGGTTTGCTTAAAAACAATTCACAGCCTTCACTCGCGGTTGAATTTCTTAAAACTTTATCTGTATCGATACTGCCGGTTACTGCAAGGCCAAATATTGGTTCTGGGCTATCAATACTATGACCTCCAGCCAAGCTGATGCCAGCGTCTTCGCAAGCTTTGCGTCCTCCCTCAATGACTTTTTGCGCCACATCGGCAGGCAGCTTTTCAATCGGCCAACCTAAAATCGCAATCGCCATTATAGGCTTGCCGCCCATAGCGTAAATATCACTGATAGCATTAGTTGCCGCAATTCGGCCAAAGGTAAAAGGGTCGTCGACAATCGGCATAAAGAAATCGGTGGTGCTGATGATTGAAGTGCCGTTACCTAAATCAAATACCGCCGCGTCATCAGAAGTTTCATTGCCTACTAGTAACTGCGGGTGATGAAATAATTTTGAATCGGTGGCTAATATTTGTTTGAGAACCGCGGGAGAAATTTTACAACCGCAACCTGCGCCGTGACTATATTCAGTGAGCTTGATGGTCATAAAATTTGAGCCTCTTTTTAATTATTTTTGTTGGTCTCTGAGTGTGTATGGGATTATTTGTCCATTTGGTCTTTACGATATTTGAGTAAACTGATACCTATAAATATCAGGGCAAACGCGAGTAACCCCGAATAATGCCCGGTCACCGAAAAAAATAATGGAACGATATAAAGTAGTAAGCCAATAACGAGTAATAACCAACCTATAAAATTAGATAGGGTCGTTACAATATTCGCGGATGACTTATTTTTAGGATTTTTCATCAGCACCTTTATACACTGCGATGCTCATTGCCGTCCAACCAATTATAAATCCAAGGCCGCCAAGAGGCGTTATCGCACCTAACCACTTTATTCCTGAAATCGCGAGTAAATATAAACTGCCACTAAATAAAAACGTACCGAGGATAAAAGATAAACCAGAGAGCTTGAGCCAAAAGCCTGAAAAGTTTCTGTTAAGACTGAGTAGGCCGCAGGTGATTAATGCTAATGCGTGGTACATCTGGTAGCTTGACGCGGTTTTAAATAAACCGAGCGAATAATCATCTAGCAGACTTTTTAATGCGTGCGCTGAAAATGCACCAAGTATTACTGACAGTAAAGCCAATAGAGCGCCAGAAATTATTAACCAACGAGTTTGTTTCATAACAGCGCTCTTTAAGCTGAGCCGATTTGATTTTCGTTTTTATTAATGGTCTCAATTATCTTAGTCGTTGAAACCCCATCGACAAACTGAAGGATTTCTACTTTACCGCCATTCTTTAAAACCTCTTTATGACCGGCAATTTCCTCAACTCTATAATCGCCGCCTTTGACCAAAACATCCGGTAGAAGCTGGCTGATTAATCGCTGAGGAGTATCTTCGGTAAACTCAACTACCCAATCGACAGAGCCCAGTGCAGATAAAACAGACATTCTTCTATCACAAGGATTTACCGGCCGCCCATCACCTTTTAATCCGCGAACCGACTCATCGCTATTGACCGCAATAATTAGTCTATCACCTAAGGCTCTGGCTTGGCGTAAATAAGCTACGTGTCCGGCGTGTAAAATGTCGAAACAACCGTTGGTCATCACGATACTTTCGCCGTGGGCCTTAGCTTCTTCAACCGCCATTTGCAATTGTTGCTCGTTCATTACGCCAGTACCAGTATCACCAGCAGTGCGAAGTTTGCGTCGCAATTCGTGTGCGCTAACGGTGGCAGTACCCAACTTAACTACCACAATTCCTGCGGCGGTATTAGCGAGAGAAACCGCGTCTTCAATTTCACTACCAGCAGCTAGTGCGCTAGCTAAGGTGCCAATTACCGTATCGCCTGCACCAGTTACGTCAAAAACTTCACGCGCCAGTGCCGGTA
>Ga0114899_1000228_pt1 | contig 47937 bp, 38 predicted proteins | sample MalvireepMed_215_FD_83497 | JGI IMG/M metagenome (GOLD analysis project Ga0114899, IMG submission 83497) | Marine viral communities from the Global Malaspina Expedition - Malaspina viral metaG DeepMed_215 | ecosystem: Environmental > Aquatic > Marine > Oceanic | place: Mediterranean Sea...
AGCCTGAATCAGGTCGGCAGGTTCAGCATAGCCTTGTAGGTCTAGCGCGCCGTTTTTCAGCATAACCACTAACGTGACTATCATCACCATCGCTGCGCACATGCCTACCGCAGTAGCCACTAGAGTGTCGTAAATCATGGCAAGCAGCCTGCGAAAAAAGCCGGCTCTCATACCCACAGGTGGGGCGTTTTCACCCTCGATGTTGTTGTTTATCGCTGTTTTTCTGAGGCCTGCAGAAGTGTGCCTATTTGATGTTTTAGATGACGACTTGCTGTTTTTCACACTATTTCCGATTGAATAATCTCCTTGTTAAGTTTGACACAACAGCTAGGGAGTATAAACATTTACTCGCATTAAAAGAGAGACATAAAACACTAATTACTGGGAATAAAACTGTCATTAGCAGCATTTTTCAATATAATTGTATTGTTATGCGGTACAAAATCCCTGGTAAGTAAAGTTAGGAAAAACTATGTTAGAGGCAGGAAGTTCAAAGCAAGGTATACAGGTCATCTCACGGGCGGTAAAAGTGCTTCGCGCTTTAGAAGGTAAGCCAGACGGCTTAAGTTTAAGTGCTATTGCTAATGAAGTTGATTTACCTCGTTCAACAGTTCAGCGTATTGTAGGTGCACTCGCAACTGAGGGTTTTTTAATTTCAGCCAGTCCGACTTCACGAGTGCGCTTAGGGCCAAGTTTGGTGTCGTTAGGCTCTGCGGCAAAAGTCGATATAGACAGAGTGATCCTGCCCTACATGAAACGCCTCTCGAAAGAAATAGAGGAAACCGTGGATTTGTCGGTACAAGATGGCAATGCCATGATATTTATTGATCAAGTTATTGCCGACTCACAAAAACTTCGCGCCGTGTCTGGTGTGGGTGATGCATTCCCTATTCATTCTTGCGCAAATGGCAAAGCCATTCTAGCCAGTAAACCTGACAACGAAGTTGCCGCCATACTGGCTAATGCCAGCTTCACAAAACTAACCCCATACACCTTGTCTGAAGCGTCTTCTTTACAACTTGAAATTGAGAAAATACGCAAAAAAGGCGTGGCCTTTGATAGAGAAGAACATTGCGAGGGAGTGTGCGCAATAGGCATTGCCATTGAAGATCCTTATGGCCGCAACATTGCTATCTCTATTCCCATTCCGTCGGTAAGATTTAACAGAAATAAACGGGAAATTTCAGATAAGCTCATTGAATACAAAGCCATTATTGAAAAAGCATTGGGCGCCAGCTTGCAATAATTTGAAGCACAATGGTTCACCGACACGGGATTATACAAAAGGGCACCACGTGTGCCCTTTAATTTACCCCAACCCTTGGCTTAAAAAGGGGTTAACCCCTATTATCTCAGCTCTCCAAATAGTCTAGGTTATCGATTATTTTGCTGCGCTACCCAATAGGCAGCGCAATACAATACTAAGCCAAACAGAATAATACCGCCCATCCAAAGCTTTGTGACCATATCAACACTCATTTTTTCTCTCCTCGTTTGTTTATCATTGCGTGTATCACGATGAAAAACAAAGTGATGGAAGCAATGGTTACCAGTGATGTTAAAAACAACTCTGCCGCTAAGTTCATGGTACCTCCTAACCCGCGAATGCCATGGATTTAGGCTTCTTAGCAAATAACGCTGGGTGGCAATTTTTAGCCCCAATGTTCCCTAGTAGGGTAAACCCAAAGGCGACGATGGCCACAACGTGTGCGTTTTCGAGCATCGTTAGGCCTAAATAAGCTTTAAGTGGTGTAAAAGACCATAGCAAGTTAACAAGCCAACTAGAGAACAACACCAACTTGGCTACCCCTACGCTTCTTTTCCAAAATAACCCCGCCACAATGATAAAGAAGAAAGGCACTAACCAAGCAAACAGCCAAGTAATCGCCAAAATAACGTTAGGGTGGAAAAATAACGTCATCAACGCAGCCACAAAGCCAATAGTGATAATGGTATAGCGAATGAGTTTTTTCTCTGACTCTGGAGTTAGCGCCGCTTTTAAGTGCAAGCCAACGATGTCTTTGGCGAAGATGGTAGCGGGCGCAAGGGCTGACATTGCAAAGGTAGATAACAAAGCACCTAAGAACCCTGCTTGTAACAGCACCACTAACCAGGTAGGCAGCAAATTAATGATTAATGCCGCGCCAGCCAACTTTGGACCTAGTTGAGCAAACTCGGGAATGGTGGCTGCCGCAATACCCACCAGCACTGGGAATACACCGAATAGCCCATTAATAGGTGCGGCTATCCACAATGAACGCTGTATGGTTTTTTCATCTTTGGCAGACATCGCAGCCTGCATGCCTTGTTGATTCACGGATTGAGAAAATACCACTGAAAATATGGCAGCGAGGGCAAAACTCACGAGCAAATCAGGTTTACTGAGAATAGACAACTTAAAGGCTTCATCACGGTTTTCATAATGTTGCACCACCCCTTCCCAACCTTCAGGAAGTACATATGCGAGGTAAATACCCGCCGTAATGACCGCCACATACATCACCACCGCATTGACCAAATTCACCCACATGGTTTGCTTTATTCCGCCCATGCAAACATAGGCGGTACCAATGGCTGCCCCAATCACTGCGCTCCAGCCTAGTGGCCAGCCAGACATGGCGGAAATGCCAATACCCAGTGTTTGGGCTTCAAGCGTGACCAAACCAAATACCACCATAGCAGCAACGCAGGCGGTATAAATTCGTAATTTTTTGTTGTACAACTTACCGATAAGTTCAGGGATAGTGGCCGTGCCTGTTCGACGAATCCAGCGCCCTGTACCTAAGCAGATCACGCATAATAGTATGGTATGTGCGAAGCAAAACCAAAGCGCCACAGCCCCCAGAGAAAAAGACATTTCCATTAGGCCGTAAACATGTGCAGACCCTAAATAGGTAATGGCAATCGTGACTGAGAACATGGCCACGCCCGCATTACGCCCACCTAGCGCCATATCTGTTACTTGCTGTTGTTGTGATGTCCGCCAGCTGAGATATTTGCCAATCCCACCGATGACGATAATATTGTACGCAAGCACCAGTACTAAAATGGTATTCATGGTGACCTCTTATTTCTCTTCTTATCAACTCAAGGTTATGACGTTAGCGCACCCATTACCCGGCAGTGCATCCACCATCAACATAAATAACTTGGCCGTTGATAAAGTTCGATGCGGAAGCTGACAACATCATCACTAACCCTACCATATCTTTCGTTTCAGCCACCCTTCCCATAGGAAGCCGAGCTAAAAAGGGCGCAATTCTATCTGGGTCTTCACAGATTTCTTGTGTTAACGGCGACTTGATTAATGTTGGCGCTATGGCGTTGATATTAATAGCAAAGCCTTCTTTTACACCTTTTATCGACCATTCTGTTGCTAACTGCTTCGTTAAATTATCTATGGCAGCTTTAGACGCCGCATAAGCGGTATAGCCATCAGGGTGACCACAAAAACCACGTACTGATGAAGTATTCACAATTTTGCCGTGTCCCTGCTTCATAAAATACTTACCGAACTCTTGGCAAGGTATCAGTGTCCCTGTCACATTGACCGACATAACATGTTCAAATTTATCCTCAGGCATTGCTTCTGCAGGTGCCCTAAACGCCATTCCGGCGTTATTAATCAACACGTCGATGTGCCCATACTTGCGATCAATTTCACCCACCAAGCGACTAATAGATGTTCGGTCTGTTACATCACTACTGTAAGCCACACAACTTCCCTCAGTGTCTTGCGTTGACGCCACCACCTCATCTAACGTGGATGAGTTGCGGGCGGTCACGATGACATGAGCACCGTGTAATGCAAAAGTGCGAGCATAAGCGGCACCTAACGTGCCATTACCACCAGTAATCACCACTACTTTGTCTTTCACATTGAATAAATTGAGAGCGAAATCATCACTCCAAGAATCTGTCATAGCCATGGGCTGTCCTCTACTCATTTTCACAGGTTAGTTGGTAACATCTTCACCAAATTAAGACGTTGAAAATGTCACCAACACAGTGGCAACGCGATTGGTATTGTTTTTCAGCTTGCGCCCTTCATTTGGGTATATCGCCACAGAGTCGCCTGCGTGTAATACCGTAGCGTGATTCTTTTCATCAATAACCGTTAGCTCGCCGTCAATGACGTAGTACGATTTTTCGAACTCTGCGCCAAAGGTGCCTGTTTGGTATTGCATGTTGGCGCCACCATTTGGTAGGAAATAACTCAGCCCTTGCCAGAATTTGGTTAACCCTGTTTCTTCTTCGCCCTGTATTTTGAGGGCAACCATGTCGAAATGGGCCGGTGGGTTGTATGGTTTTATGTCTGAAAGTGAAACAATTTTCATTACCCTGTCCTTAAAAATCGACGTTATCTTTGCCTTTTAGCCCCAGCATAGAGCGGGTCTCTTCTGGTGTGGCTATCTCTAACGAGAACTCGGCCAGAACCCGCTTAATTTTTTCAACTTGTTGTGCGTTGCTCTGTGCCATTTGCCCCTTCCCAATGAACAAACTGTCTTCAAGACCTACACGAACATTGCCCCCCATTAAGGCGGTTTGTGTAGAAAACGGCATTTGGTTTTTCCCCGCCGCTAATACTGACCATTGATAGTCATCCCCAAATAAACGGTCGGCAGTACTTTTCATGTACATCAGGTTTTCTTCATCCGCCCCTATTCCACCTAAAATGCCAAAGATAGTTTGAATAAAGAACGGGGGCTTCACCAAACCTCGGTCTGCAAAGTGGGCCAGGTTGTAAAGATGTCCTACGTCGTAGCATTCGTGCTCAAACTTAGTGCCGTGCTCAGACATAATCGTCATGATTTTTTCAATGTCACGAAAGGTGTTTCTAAAGATGAAATCGTCACTATTTCGCACATAATCCTCTTCCCAACTGTGCTTCCACGTTTTATAACGCGAGGCCAAGGGAAACATTGCAAAGTTGATGCTGCCCATGTTAAGCGAGCACATTTCTGGTTTTACCTTCATTGCACACGCCAAACGCTCTTCCACAGACATGGTTGGACTACCGCCAGTAGTAAGATTAATCACCGCATCAGTGTGTTGTTTTATTTCGGGTAAAAACTGCATAAATACGTCTGGGTCGCCCGTAGGTTGACCCGTATATGGGTCACGCGCATGCAGGTGGATAATGGACGCACCGGCATCGGCAGCCTTTACTGACTCGTTAGCAATTTGCTTGGGGGTAATAGGCAGCGCATCAGACATAGTGGGCGTATGCATAGCCCCGGTGACAGCGCACGTTATAATAACTTTTTTGTTCTTTTTCATTGCTCTATCCTCGCTGTTTGGTCACGTTCAATAGGTAAGTATTAAGATTTTCTCTCACCTTCTGGATACTGTTGTCATCCCAAGATAAAAACCCCTGCCCCGTTTTCACTCCGAGGGTATTTTTAGCCACTCGTTGCTGTAAAACCGGCGAAGGGGTTTTATCGGTATTTAGGCTTTGTAGAATGACGTTGTGTATATCGAGGGTGAGATCTAGCCCAATGAGGTCGGCATTTTCGATAGGGCCAAGTTGAGGCAGGCGCAGCCCAAAACTGTTCTTAACCACTACGTCCACATCCTCTGCTGTGCAAACGCCATCGTTGATGAGCGCAATGGCTTCGCGCCACAATGCGTGCTGCATTCGATTACCTACAAATCCTGGCACATCTTTTTTCACGTGGACCGGCTTCTTACCAACGAACGTGAGCAGCGCCATCATTTTTTTAATGACATCAGTGCTGCTTTTTTCACTTTCCACAACTTCGACTAACGGCACTAAATAAGGCGGGTTCCACCAGTGCGTACCAACCACTTGGTTTTGAAAATCCAATCCATCGAAAATATCCTTAATAGGGATCACCGACGTGTTACTGGCAACGATGGCTGTAGACTTAATAAGGGGCTGTATTTGCTGGAATACCTCTTGTTTTAAGGAAAGCCTCTCAGGTACCGCTTCTATAATGACGTCGGCATTCGCCACTGCGGCTTCGATATCACTGACCACACTGATATATTGGGTAGCAGAGATGTCGCCACCCATACTTTTAATGCCGTTGGTTATCTTAGATAGCGCTGTATCTCTCGCCTGTTCAAAGGGGTCAAATAAAAGCACCGACACCTTGTGGCTGGCAAATACCTGAGCTATACCGCAGCCCATCAAACCCGCCCCTAAAACAGCAACATTGATTGACTCGAACATGGTGAAATCCTAAATAAAGTTAGTGGGAGGCGCTAACTTGCCGAACCTCCTTCAATGTTTTACTCGCTTTCGCCACTTTCTATTCGGAAAGAACCTGAACGGTCTATCATCGCTACAAGTCGGACAATACAACCATCACCGCCTTTCCAACGCCACGGAAAAGCCGCGATAGTACAGCGCTTGCCTGTCACTTTATCCAACTCGCCACCGACATTTTCAATGCCGCATATACCATTACTTAAAAGCGCACGGTGGCAAGGCTCCCAGTCAGGGAAGTCATCGATAATTGCACGCCCACCAGAATGTTCTTTGTATTCTTGCTCTAAATGAGGAATCAGTGGACCAGGACCATGAGGCCCAATTGCCGTACCTAAAGGGTGGTCAAGCGCTTGCACGTCGATACCCACCATTTTTACTTTTTTCTTAGCTAGCCACTCGCCGGCTTCTTTATAAAGGCCGGGGCCATAATGATAATATTCAGAAGAGTCTGCGTAGGTGTGATGCCACCCAGTATTAATGATAACGATATCGCCTTCTTGAATAGCGGGGGTTGCATTCTCCAAGTCTTCGGCCGTAATCACTTCCCATTTTTTCTTCGGAATAGACACCACTACACCTTTCCCGAAGAAACGGGGGAGCGGCATTTGATCCATAAAAGGTGTGCCTTCAACTACATGAGCTGGCGCATCTATATGTGTACCCGAGTGCATAACCGTTGTAATACGCTGAGTAAGCACACCAGATTTAGACATACCATGCAGGCGTTCAATCTTTACGTCTTCAAAATATGGCCAGCAAGGCTGCCCTAATCCCCATTCATGACTAAGGTCATAAAACTCCAGACCCGTGTCGTTATTCACATTCTCTTCTTGAATCATGCTGTCCATGTCTTGCTTCGAAATTTTATGAACTCGCTTTATGTCATTAATCTTCATCTTGCTACCCATATTGTGATACATGTTAACCGCAATATGAAACTATCAACATAAAATGAACGTGTCAACAACATATTTTTTACATGAGAAAATATGAAAAATTATGATTAACGCAATAAATTCATGAATTTAATATTTAAACAATCAAAAAAAACCTTAACACCTGAAATGTAAATAACTTTCTATTTACATTTTTAACATATTCTATTGACAGGATGGGCGAATGAGTTGTAGCGTAATTATTGAACAATACAGGTGTATCACATTGTGGTAACAACAAAGGGCAAAGTAATGTCTATAACAAACTTGGGGAAACCTGGTATGACGAAATTCAAGTGCAGCACACTCACACAGGCAATAATACTCAGTTGCTCAGCAGCGATATCCCACTCTGCGGTATCTCAAGAGCAAGTAGATGAACAGCAAAAAAGTAATGCTAAGTTGGAGGTTATAGAAGTTACCTCTCAAAAACGCACCCAAACGTTACAAGAAGTGCCTGCCACTATTACCGCTCTGCCCTCAGATGAAATAGAGAAATATGGCGTAGATGATCTCTTTGAAATTGCCGACTTAGTCCCTGGCATGGTGTTTTCTCGCGCACCTGACGACGGCTTAGCCCTAACCCTAAGAGGCTTAGGCACCCCAGCCAGAACGCAAAGCTTTGACCAGTCTGTTGCACTGTTTCAAGACGGCATGTTTGTAGGAAAAGGGCGCATGTATTCCGCCGCTTTTTTTGATGTTGAGCGCATTGAAGTGATAAAAGGAACCCAAAGCACCCTACTGGGAAAAAACACCAGCTTAGGTGCCATCAGTATTGTTAGTCGCAAGCCTACAGATGAATTTGAAGCCAGTCTTAAAGGGGGCATTGAGGTCGCCAATGGAGGCTGGAATTTAGACGGTGCTATCAACCTACCCGTTAGTGATGATTTCAGTTTAAGAATAGCGGGACATGCAGCAGATCAAGACGGCTGGGTAGAAAATATTGCTACAGGTCGAGATGTACCGGAAGACAGCGACCGGGGGTTACGTATTACTGGTCTTTATACCCCATCGGATACACTCACTATTACAGGTGCTTACCAACATTCTACCGGTGAACGTATTGGTAACGCCTATCAGTATGTGGATAACGGTAATTATTTTACCGAAGACGTTATCGACATTATTGGTGAGGCGCAATTAGACGATACAAAAAACGCTTGGTGCGACGAGTGCAAATACAATGAAAGCTATCACGACACCACCGTAGACGCTTTCACCCTTACCATAGAAAAAGAAGTGGGTGAGTTAATGCTTACCTCGGTGACTTCTACGGCGAACTACGACATTCTTTTTTATGATGATTTTGATTTCGGCAGTGCGTTTGACGAAGTTACCTATGTGACAACCGGAGACGTTGAATACTACAGCACATACTTCAAACGTGTTGAAACCTATGAGCAATTTTCACAAGAGTTGAGACTGGCCTCAGAAGGCCGCGACGATTTCGACTTTATGACAGGCTTTTTCTACTTCAACAGTGATTGGGACTCTCTAGAAGAACAGTTCTTTAACACCCCCAATTTCCCCCCTGGAGATATAAGCGGTGAAATATTCAATGGTTCATTCGGCAACGACTTTAAGCAACAAACAGAAACACTTTCTGTGTTTGCTCAATCGGATATATACCTTTCTGACGATCTTACTCTTGCGGTAGGTTTACGCTATACCGATGAAAGCAAAGATGTAGAGTTCGATCGCATTCAAGGTGACTTACAAACCCTATGGAACACCGTTATTAACCCACCTTTCGAGTCGGAGTTAGACTTTGAAGACAGCTTTTTAAACGGCAATGCTTCGTTAAGCTATAACTACGATCGCGATACTACGCTATATGCATCTTATGGCGTTGGAAGCAAAACCGGCGGCTTTGCTGAATCTGCTGAAGTCACTAGTGGCGACCCCTCATTAGATGTATCTGAAGGAGGGGCACGGGTGAAATCGGAAGAAGCTCATACGTATGAAGCAGGTGCAAAATTGGTGTTACTGGATCAAAGTGTGAACCTAAATGCCGCTATATTTTATACTGAAATTTTCGATTTTCAGGAAACCTCGTTTCTTGTCACCGACTCAAGCGCTGGCTTTTTAACCCAAAATGTGGATGTTGAATCCACAGGTTTTGAACTAGATTCCCTTTATCAAATTAACGATGATTGGCGTATATCTGCCGCCGTAACATACGCAGATAGTGTTCACAAAGACGACGGCTCAGACTTAGCACAAGCGCCAAAATGGACAGGCAACGTAGGCTATTCTTATATTACAGAACTAGGCGTTAAGGATTTGCTATTGCTAAGTTCAGGTACCCTTCGCTATCGTGACGATATGGTAAGCCAAATAAATGAAACCTACCCTTCGGATAGCCTCACTACGCTAGATTTCTCTATTGGCATTGAACCCTACGATGGGGTGTGGAACTTACGACTGTCAATTCAGAATATCACTAACGCCCGTTCAGCGGATTTCAGCAGCCCACCAGCCGCCCCCATTGGCGCCATACTTGGCGCGCCAACCGGCGATCAAGGCATTACCGCAGAAACGCTAAACCAACAACGTATGATTAATTTACAGTTTGCTTATAACTGGTTCTAATTAAGTTACCTTTAACCGTAAAGGTCATATAAAACAGACAAAGGGGCGCGTTAAAGCAATCGCCCCTTTTTTATTTGGGCAATCTTTAGCCAACCGACTACAGATAGATAAAAAAAGTGTTGTATGACGGCTCACTATCGCTATAATGCCCCACATCAGCGCTATGTTGATGCACAGATAAATGCCAGAGTGATGAAATTGGTAGACATGACGGATTCAAAATCCGTTGCTAGAAATAGCGTGCCGGTTCAAGTCCGGCCTCTGGTACCATTCTCTTTTTACTTATTAAAAAGAGAAACAATAAACCGACCTTGAGTCGGTTTTTTTGTGTCTGTAAGAAAGTGTACGCCCCGCTATAGAGTTCAACACCTTTTTCTAAACAAGACAGTCATATTTATGTTCTGGGATATACATGTTATGACTGTCTTATTAGGGCGCTTCAATCTATCGCCAGGTAAGGTCGGTGCGCCTAATAATGAAGAGCAGTAACATCCCCTGATAGCTGCATCGGTCAAGGCATAGGACCAGTTCAGTAAATCTATCACTTGTTCATCACCGAAAGATCGCAGCTGCATTTGAAGCTCAGCCATCGCCTGATATCTCTCCGTATTGTCCACCAGGAGATCCTCCACGGGGTATTCTTCAATGTTAGTATCAATTCCGCAGTAAACACCGTTGTTCTCTTCGCCGGTAATGTAAATCTCCATCAGGCGTCGCTTCCTCAATGCCCTTTGCTGATAGATCATGATGTCGCTCATTCTAAGAAATTGCGGAAGCCAATTATTGCGCCAATTTATAATTTTTTTGAGCTTGCAAACAGTTTCCAATAATCATTCATATGGAGCCAATTACTTAATGCTGTTCCCTTTAGATTATCGTTTGCCAGTTCCGCTGTTGCATCGTCCAATTACTCGAAGTTTGGGAGTTGCTGATAGATAACACACCCTATCGAACTCTTGGAATAGACCGTTTTGATCGGCTAAACCGCTGGCCTATCAAGAAATTGAACAAATTTTGACCAAGCAACATCCAACTACTATCATTACGACTAGATTAACAGAGAAAAGGAGGTCGAATGTATTATGAGATCGATAACCAACCGGCATTGGTGCAATTATTAGCCAACTCAACTGGTCCAATTAAACGTTATGCTTTTCAAAGTTTAAACTTTTTCAATTTAGAAGTTGCGAAAGATATTGCTTTTGAGGATTGCATTTTTTTAGGATGCGAACTCAGCGATAAAGTAATATCGCAAAACATTGATACTTCTTGTTATGTATTCCCTAGACTTACGAAACCTTTCGACATGTTTCCTAATTCTCTTTATTCCCATGAAACTCTCTTTAATGGTTATGAAGTTGGAAATCCAATGTCATATAGTTTCACTTACGACAAGCAAGTTTATGATCATTATATCAACTTTGGAAAAGAAGCTAGTGATATTGGTGAAACTTTAGCTAGGCGTTTACATGATCATTCGATTACTGACGCACTATTTGATTTTCTTAACCAATATCACGAGAAAAAGATCGTTGCCATTATGGGGGGACATAGTCTTCCTCGTGATTCAGAGACCTATAAAACCGTTGTACTGATTAGCAAGTTGTTGACTGAAAAAGGTTACTTGCTTGTTTCCGGTGGTGGCCCAGGAGCGATGGAGGCGACACATTTAGGTGCTATATTTGCTGGAAAAAGTTCAAAAGATATCGATGACGCACTGGAAACTTTAGCTCATGCGCCAAGCTACAAAGATGAACTTTGGCTTGACACATCTTTTCAGGTTTTAAGTAAATATGGCTTAGGGGAGTTTGAAAGTTTAGGGGTTCCGACTTGGTTGTATGGGCACGAACCTCCTACGCCTTTTGCTAGCAAAATAGCCAAATATTTTGCAAACAGTGTTCGTGAAGACGGTTTGCTTGCAATTGGAAAAGGAGGAGTCGTATTTGCGCCAGGAAGTGCGGGAACGATACAAGAAATATTCCAAGATGCCTGCCAAAATCACTATTTAAATTATGGTTTTGCAAGCCCAATGGTCTTTTTAGACTCTAATTATTGGACAGAACAAAGACCCATTTACCCGTTGCTGTCTCAAATGAATGACGAGGGTAAATATAGGAATCTGATTCTGAGTCTCTATGATTCACCAGAAGATATAGTAAAAGAAATAATAGGATTTACTGGGAGAAACGTATGACCCTAGTAACTAAGAGTTTGTCTCCTACTGAGTTTAGAATGCTCTCAGTAAAGCGACTTCGTTGGTTTCTTAAGAAATACAAAATGAGTCTCGAAGATGATGGTAATTTTGTGAAACGAGAGCCAACTCCGCTGCTATCATACGAAACTTTTGATAATGTAATTCAGTCTATTGGCAAACTGGTAGAAGAGATAGACAAACTCGAACCAAAGATACCAAATTTTAAACCCACTATTACCTCACTGAGCCAATCATTTGAAAGTTCGGCAGAGACTTTTTCCCTGGCTAGTACCTATTACAAGGTTCTGAAGATTGAAACCGAAGCACTTGACATACTAGACCCTGGTCGAACCGACGCAGTAAAAATCGAAGTATCATCTAATTTTGTTAATGTAACTATTGCTGAGTCTGAGGATAACGATTTCGTTAATTCAGTTAGATGTTCGGAGGCTGAAAGTGCCGCGTTTCTGCTAGAGGTTATGCGATTATTTGAGAGTAATCGCGAGAAAAAACGTGCTATGACACCAGAAGAAACTTCGGCGGTTGAAGCTGCTCAATTAAGTGCGATTTCTGGATTCAAAATACCCAACTATTTTCAAGGGCTAGGTGTAGCCGGATTCAGAGAGATACAAACATACTTGTCCATTGCGGACCCTGGTGAAGGTCATGAATCTGTTACCGCACAATATTCAGAGCTGCTTGAAGGAGTTGTAGTCCATGTAGAGCATATTGATCGTGATAAGAATGCAGATAAAAGCATCGTAGAACCTTACAGACTGCCGGCTGCGATTAACGGTATAAAAGTTCGAATTGCTGTAGCAAATGAAGCACCTGTAACAGCATTTATCGGACGGCCAATGTTTGAAAACTTTGACTCAAAAATGCAATTGGATCCGCATTTCGATCTAGATTTGTTGAAAACAAGTCACTTTACTGCATCTGCATGCTCGACAATGTTTATGATCGGAATGGCAGATTGCAAGATTGGAATCGAAAGAATGAAAGTCGATGAGGCAATTGCATTCATGAAAGCAGTTGTCGGTAATGTTATAAGAGACGAGGATCAGCAGTATTTGTCTGCAGCATTTAACATTAATACCCCTATTCAAGAAGATTCAGGCGTGATTTCAAAACCGTTTGAAATTGCGTTAAAAGGTATTCAGATTGCAGTGGAGGGTGGCTTTGATAAGGTTACCTGGGACGGTGCATCAAATCAGATTCCAAGCATCCCCATTATAGATCAGCTTTCTCACGAAGAGTTTGTGACTCTAGTACATAGTGCGCATGAACAGGGCCTAGAGACTTATATATCTGCTGGATTGCAACCTAACCATATGGCCCGATGTGTATATTTGGGTGTCGATGGAGTTGGCATCGGCACGAGCCTTCATTATAAAGATCCAGTTACAAAACTTATGGGGGCATTGAAACCTTCTGCGATAAGAGAAGTATTGGACAAGCGAGACCAAGCCGCGGTTTCAACTCTTGGTCAAGGTGCAAAGCTTCTTGCGCGAATGGATCGGGAGTTCTTTGAGGGAATTATTTCTACACAGAATGAACAGTTGAGAAAGCAATTGTTCGATGCAGTAAAAGCTCAAGATGAAGCGGCGATAAACCAAATAACTGATTCATACTATCAAAATTATGAAGCGCCGCCCACCGATTCAAAAATACATCCGTTGCTCTCCAGAGCCCATCGATTACTTACTTCGAAATCAAGCCTAATGGAACAATCACTGGGACCGATGGAATTTGAAGCCCTCCAATGTGAGATTTCAACAGCTATTAAAAGCTCAGATTTTGCGAAAATAAGGAGTTGTTTAAAAAATGGTTGATTATTATGAAGGTGTTGATAGCAATGGTGTTTTCCATAGAGTTGAAAAAAGAATTGATCCTCTAATTGACGGGACAAGGCTAGTTCAAGGGGATAAGCCGATTTACAACCTGAAAGACTACCCAGCTGCTATGTCAGTACAAGAATTCGATCAACTTATTTTAGCTAGCATACCTCAAGAAGTGTTAGACAAAATAAATGATGTAATTGATCAGGCCAATCATCTGGCCGAGAAGGGTAAAGCTGAGCCAGTACAGGATATCCATAAAGAAGAATGGCGTCGTGGGATGTACCTTTCATGGATACATTCCCGAGATATGACTGTCATAATGAAGTGCCTCGGGTTCAATAAGCAGCTTACGGGAATTCACGATCTAGGAGAAACTTGTAAGGCCAAATACTTAAAAAAGAGGTTAGGTAGGGCTGAGCAGTGGTACATTGATCACATTATGTCTATTGATGACAACGAAGATGTAATAATTGGTTTCTATAACCCAAATTTTAGTGGTTCATTGTATAACTGGGGACATAGAAAAATGGGTGTCCAAAATGCAATGGATGCTCATCGGTTATCAGACCACCATCTTGGCAACGATGATAACCCACTGGATTATATTGAAAAAGCCGTCAATTTTATTAATCACCATATTCCTCGAGAACATTACGGAATAAGGCATGAAGCACAGGGGAACTGGTCAAACATTGAAGAGATAATGACTGTTGACCACTCAACCAGGAACAATCCACTTTTAAGAACAATTTGTCGTGACATAGCAATTGTGTACCAACAACTAGAAAAAGAAGGAAGGATTACACCTTGGCAGCTTCTTGACCCTAATATACAGAACGCTATCCCCAGAAACATAGACCTCAAACCAGAGAAGAGCAATGTTTTACGGTCGTACTCTGTGGCCGGGACAGCCCTTTATAATCCAGATAACGATTTGTGGTCAATGGGTGGAGAATCAGGTTGGCGCATAGTCGAATCGACTAACGGAGATCCTTTATCCGCTAGAATTTTGTTTGCAGAAGAACTAGAAGAAAATTATGTACTTACAGTTACCCCAAGAAGTTACGGTCCTTCTAGAATCTTGTCAAATCAAGTGGTACACAGCGATAGTACTGGATTTCGTATTCTTCTTGATACGGATGATGAAGTACTCAATTCCATTATCGGTTTTGATTTTCAAGTGGAAGGGGTCAAGAGAAACGTAGTACCTGATGACCGGACAATAGTTAAAGATAAATTGATCGAAGACTTACATGCTGTTGAAAACATTTTATCCCACGAGGCTGAATTTGGGATGATTACGGTTATGTGTTCAGCAAGCGTTAGAGAACTCTCGGAGCTTGAAAATGAAAAGGCAAGGAGAAAGCTTGAGCTCGACAGCCTAAAAAATCGTCTGAACCAAACTAGGATCGACGCAGAAATTGACTTTCTCAAGTATAATATTGAAAAAACAGAATCAAGACTCGCCCGTGTAGAAAAGCTGATTAAATCCTCAAAGTATTGGGACTCTGCGAAGAGCTTCGGCGAAATGTGGGGACAATATTGTGTTAATGAACAAGAAAAGAGTCTTGGTGGGCGTCACATTCCGGTCTGCACTGGTGGCAGCCCAGGAATTATGCATGCGATAGCGTTAGGAGCACGCGAAAAAAATGCGCAAGTTATAGGCATAGATAGTATCTTTGGGAATGACAATAGGTTTGATCTATCGGGTGACTTTTCCACAGCATCGAATGTTAGGCTTCGATGTAATGATTTTGCGATCCGTGAAGCAGCATTAATTAACTATTCCCATGTTGTTCTCTTCTGGCCTGGCGGTTACGGTACATCATGGGAAGCTTTTGAGACTTTATGTAAGCTTCAGACTGACCATCTCAGGCGACAGCGTACAAAGGCTATTTTTGTACATCGTGAATTCTGGCAACCACTCTTCGACTATATATCACATCTGATGGAGCAAGGTACTGTCAACCACTTTGATGATCGGATTCGTATTGCTGGTTACGATGATAACCTGTCAGAGGACCGCTATGTCGCTGAAGTAGTTGACGATGCAAGAACGGCGTTTGAAGTAACCAAAACCCACATTGAATATCTTTATACAACAAATAATCTGTCTTTAAGATGAATACAGAGAAGGAAAAGGAGCTTGCAGCCAATGCTGCTGTAGGTGAGATAGAAGACGGAATGGTTGTAGGCCTAGGTTCCGGCTCAACGGCAGCATATGCCATAAAATCGATAGGTAGATTAGTTCGTGATGGAATGAAACTCACGGGTATAGCCTCGTCAAGGAAAACTGAGAATTTGGCGAAGTCCGAGAACATCCCAATCGTGGCTTTAGAATCAGTTGATTATATTGATCTGAATATTGATGGGGCTGATGAGTTTGATCCTTATAAGCAATTAATCAAGGGCGGAGGCGGCGCACTATTAAGAGAAAAGGTCATTGCACATTATTCGAAACGGAGCGTAATTATTGTTGACTCAAGGAAGCAAGTTTGTCGTTTAGGTGCATTTAAGCTTCCAGTTGAAGTTATCCAATTCGCACATAAAAATGTCATCTCAGAAATTTCTGCTGTAGGAATGGAGGTAAGCCTGAGAATGGCTAATAACTCACCGTATTTGACAGATGAGGGAAACTTCATCCTCGACTTAGATATTAGCAAGGTGACGAACGTTGCTATGCTTGATGACGATCTGCGAAACATACCAGGGCTTATTGAAACTGGTTTGTTTGTTGATCTAGTAGACCGCATTTACCTTGGCGACTGTGAAGAGGTTAAAGTTATCGATTAGATGTTTTAATCAGCTTCTCAGTTTGCCATTATTTACCTTGTTCTAGGTTTTGTTAATTACTCCTATAGGTATTGGTTATGTTACATCGTCTTAACACATTCTAAATAGTCACTGATTCTCATTAGGAGAATACGGCCGAAATACTGAGATTCGAATAATAATACCTCACTCGAAAGGTAACGTTAATTCCTTTTATTAATAATAAGATACTAACCAATCAGAACATGCTATCTAGTTGATAGAGCAGAACTAAACTCAGTTTGTAACCATCCTGCCCCTAGCTAATTATGCAAAGAATTTGCAAAGTGTCTTTCAATTTTCCTAATCGACTGATTTAAAACAACTATTATAGACGCTAAGTTTTCAAAATCCGTTGCTAGAAATAGCGTGCCGGTTCAAGTCCGGCCTCTGGTACCATTCTCTTTTTACTTATTAAAAAGAGAAACAATAAACCGACCTTGAGTCGGTTTTTTTGTGCCTAAATTTTTCGGTTATAAAAGTATTTTTAGGGCTATTTTTATAATCTTATATCCAGCCTAACACTCTAAGGAAATGGAATGGCTAACTGGGAGCTATTTTTCCTCAGTCCCTTATAGCGAGCTTTGATAAACCAAACTGACATTTGATAATGCGAAACGGATGCTCCACCTTTGCGCGGAAACGAATTCCTCTTCACCATGCAATAGGTTTTTCATCTGGTTCAGGTCATGCTCATTGGCGGCGGGAGTCATCAGCGTGTGAGTCATCATCACAACCACAATCCGACAGCCATTGATTAGCGGTTTTGAACAAGTTGCGAGTCAGTTTGTGTTTACCAGTAACTGTCGGAAATTCATTATGGTGGCACGCTCTGGAATAACTTTATCCAGTGACAATTTTGCAAACTGGCGCATTGAGGCAATTTCATACAGTGCGTCTTCCATTGCTGCATGCAATGAATGCAGTACATGGTTTCTAATGAATAGGGACGCCGACCGTTGCCTGTTTTGGGATAGTGTGAGCTAATTATTTGTAGCTCATGCGGCCCATTACTGTAATTTTATTGCCCCAAAAATGCTGGGCGATCCCTCAACCCAGCAGGCAAAAAAGTAGATTCTATTCAACGTCTATCTCACCCTCTTCTATCGCTACCTCTCGGCGAGCTTCTACATAGGTTTTAATCGCCCAAAGTGTTTCTTGATCTAATATTGGCTCAGATTGCCCTTCTGGAATACCGCCTAATGCAGGCATGCCCTTTGATGACCCGAAGCGAAGTCGTTCCACAAACCATTCGTCATCTTCCATACTTTCTGGATCAAGCAAACGGAGGTCTGGGTTGATGCCACCTGATTGAGCATGAAGACCATGACAAACTGCGCAGTTATTTGAGTAGGCTGACTCGCCAAATTCATAAACTTTTTTATGGGTTTCTTCATCTAAGTTACGATAAGGGTTTTGGAAAACCCAACCGTCTTCAGACTCATCACCACCGGTAATTTTTTGCATTTCAGAGCTATCTGCACCTTGTGGTGTCACGTTGCCATGTGCAGCTAATTTACCTATGCCTGCGGTCATAAAAAGCGTGATAAGTAATAGCGATACTTTCATTTTCATCATTCGTACATCCTAATAAGCTAATGAAAAAATTATACTTAATGTGATATTTGGGGTAACTCTACTTTGGTTTTGAAAGGCTCCTCCTTTGGGAGGATAAAGGTTAATACTCAAATAAAAAAAGCCGATACCTAATTGGGCGTCGGCTTCTTTTGTGCTTTTAACTTGTTAGTTTTTAGCGACCTGTTCGTAGCGTTTCGGTAACTTAAATGTCCATACCGTCCCACCTTGATTTAGGTGCTTAATGCGCTTAGCCACTTCACCACCCCAAAGAGGTACTGCGCCGCCCCAGCCTGATAATACCGACACGTATTGTTCACCTTCCATCTCCCAGGTTACAGGCGATCCTACAATGCCTGAACCAGTTTGGAACTTATAAACCATCTCGCCGGTTTTATCGTCAAAGGCCATTAAGTAACCCTCAGGGTTCCCTGTCCAGACTAAACCGCCCCCCGTAGTCATTACTCCCCCCCACAGTGGCGCAAAGTTGTTATAACGCCACACTTCTTCACCCGTTTTGGGGTCAATGGCGCGAAGTACACCAATATAATCTTCGTTTACCGATTTAATCGTAAACCCTGCGCCTAAGTAAGCTGCGCCCTTCTTATACGAAGTCGTTTCGTTCCAAATATCCATTTCCCATTCATTTGAAGGAACGTAGAATAAACCCGTGTCTGGCGAATACGCCATCGGCATCCAGTTTTTACCACCTAAGAAGGCCGGCCGAGCCACTACCATAGCCCCTTTTTTGCCATCGTCAGACAAAGACGGATTGCCTGGACGGGTTTCTTCAATGTAAATAGGGCGACCATTCTTATCTAAGCCTTTTGCCCACGTTAGTTTATCCACGAATGGAAAGCCTCGGATAAAGTCACCGTCTTCACGATTTAATACATAAAAGAAACCGTTTCTATCCGCTGTTGCAGCAGCTTTCACCGTTTTACCCGACTCTTGATAATCGAAAGAAATAAGTTCGTTTACACCATCGAAATCCCAACCATCATGAGGCGTAGTTTGAAAATGCCACACAATTTTGCCAGTTTTTGGATTGATAGCTAAACGAGACGACGAAAAATAGTTATCTCCAGGGCGAAGGTGGGAATTCCAAGGTGATGGGTTACCCGTACCAAAGAACAACAAGCCTGTGTCGGCATCATAAGTACCACCTAGCCAAGTTGCTGCGCCGCCTGTTTTCCAAAGATCTGCTGGCCATGTTTCACCCGGCGCGCCGCCAGAAATACCATTTTCGGTTTTTTTACCCTCTTTCCACATATATCCCATGTGGCCTTCAACAGTAGGTCTTACCCAAATTTGTTTACCGGTTTTTGCATCAAACGCATATACCTTGCCCACCACCCCAAACTCGCCACCCGAGTTTCCAGTGATGACCATTCCGTCAATAATGATGGGCGCGGCAGTAATGGAGTATCCCGCTTTGTAATCTTCTACTTTTTTCTTCCACACCGTTTTACCCGTGTCTTTATCAAGCGCTACTAACTTGGCATCTAGGGTGCCAAATATCACCAGATTGTCATACAAAGCGACCCCGCGATTAATGACGTCGCAGCATGGCATAATACCGTCGGGTAAACGCGCCTCGTACTGCCACAATTCCTCCCCTGTCATGGCATTTATCGCCCATACTCGTGAATAAGACCCGGTCACGTACATGACACCATCTTTTACCATGGGCTGAGATTCTTGACCACGTTGCTTTTCGCCGCCAAGTGAAAATGCCCAAACAGGGCGAATTTCTTCAATGGTATCTTTGTTAATAGCCGAAAGCGGGCTATAGCGCTGCGCGCGTAACCCCATACCGTAAGATACGATATCATCGGTTGTGGCTTGGTCGTTTTGTATATCTTTGTCGGTCACGTTAGCTTGAGCAGGAGCAATAGCACCAGCACAAACCAATAAAGCTAAGGCAATTCTTTTTAATGGTAGTTGTTTATTCATAACGTTTCCTAATTGCGTATTGGCCATGAATGGATCTGACATGCAGACTATTCGATAGATTTAGAATAGCGGTGCACAATGGCTATGCCTATGGAACGGCTGAGTGATTTGTCCCCTCCTTTAGTAGGAGGAATTGACAGGACATATGCCTGAAAAATCGACACGCTACGGGTTAATAGCGTAGTAAGCAGGCATTTCGTAAGTGGCATGATATTGACTAAAAATGTGCGCGATTTTTCCGCTTTGTACCATCTCGGTGATCACATCGCCCACCTCGTAAGCAAGAGTTCTATAGTCGTTATGAACGGCTATTCCCAAGTCCCACTTTTGCTTCCCAATTAAGGGGAATGCATTGTCAGCTAACTTAAATTTTTTGTTGTCGATAAACTGTGCTAAATAACTAATTTGAGTACGAAGCCCCATAACGGCGTCAATTTCACCTTGTTTCATAGCATCGATAGCAAGTTCATTACTGGCATACTGAGAGGTATTTTTCCGTAACCTACCGCCAAAGGCAGATGTAAGATAAAAATGAGGGATACTGTCGATTTCTGCACCAATTGAATGGTACTGAAACATTGCCATGGTCTCTACTTCAGGCAGTCGTTCCGTATTGTGAATAATTTGCCAGCTTTCTTGCTGGTAAGGCGCGAACATATGTACCAACTCGTTTGCCAATAGACCAATATCATCACGCTTTTGAGAAAACGTACGATCGTAAGGTGCTCGCATCATCAAATCCGCTTTTACTTTGTGGATGATGTGCCCTTTCCACAAAAAATTACGAAAATCGTCTTCAGTAGTTTCTCCTGGGGTCATCCAAGTGATGACTAACTCTACGTTTAACTTTACGGCAATTTCTTTCGCTATATCAACGTCTATTCCTTTTGCCACGCCCGCTTCGATATAGGAATAAGGGGGGTAATCATCATAAACCGCAATGTTAATTTTGTTACTTTCAATAATGTCATCGAACGAGAGGGCGTCCACTTCAATGCTGAATAAGTACAGTAAAAACAACGGGGAAAATAGGGTGATTCGAGATTGAGACACGAGTTGAAACTCTCTTAAAGCTAGATGCTTTAAATACTAATGCGCGGCTGAGTTTTCTCGAATGCTACTTTAGCGCCATAGCTTTCCTCCTTTAGGAGGATGTTATTCGGGAAAAATGCCATATACCCTTTTTGTATCGCGATTTACAAAAGGCACACTTTTGAAAAAAGTGTGAAAAAAGTGTGAAAAAAGCCACCCGCAGGTTAATGGATAAAACAAAAGTATGGGTTTCAATATCAACCATACTACTATGCGCATCAGCCGTGCACACCAACGTTCACGCTCAAACTAAGGGCCAATCTAACGCCCAACCTCACGCTACCAATATTGTCTACATTAACATGGCGCGCCCAGTACCGGCCGGCACTCCCTTGTATTTGGCTCGCCCGAATAACGAAGGGATTGCGGGCGCGAGTATTGGTATTGAAGACGCCAATATAACCGGAAGATTTTTGGGCTATTCGTTGTCACTTACGCACCTCAGTCCATTGGCTAGGCGCACGAATAATAACGCTGTTGCTGAGTCTTCAATCTTTGATTCAGCGACAACTGCCGCAATTGCACATGCGGCTGTGATACTCATCGACAGCCCAAATACTCAGTACCATTTAGTCACCAATGCGGTGGTGCGTATCAACCCCAATGCATTAGTGTTTAACGTCGCTAGTGGCAACGATGCATTTCGCCACATGCACTGTGAGTTTCAAGTGTTACACACCTACCCTAGCCATCAAATGAAGACCGATGCCCTTGGCCAATGGCTTCGTACTAAGCGCTTGAGTAATGTACTTACCGTGCACGGAGTCCATGAGAGTGACCAAGCCTATTTAAATGCATTTTTGCGTACAGCGAAGAAATTTAAACTCAATGTCGTTGAAACTAAAACGTGGCAGGCAAGCTTCGATTTACGCCGCTCAGCATTTTCTGAGATTCCCCTTTTTACCCGCACCCAGAAACCTTACGAAACCGTTTTTGCTGCCGACACGCAAGGGCAGTTTGCCTATAGCTTACCCTTTAATACTCACTATATTGTACCTGTAATAGGCTCTGCAGGATTGAAGCCCGTAGGATGGCATTATACCCATGAGCAATGGGGCGCAAGACAACTACAGAATCGTTTCCTAGCAAAATTTTCTCGTACTATGAATGAAGTCGACTTTGCCGCTTACGCGGCCATTATCGCCGTATCGACCGCCTTGCAAAAAACCAAGAACAATGGCGCTGATATCCAATCATCTCTAACGGGCACTCCGCTATTTAAGACATTAGTTGATGAGCAACTAAGTATTGCCGCATACAAAGGACGACCATTAACTTTTCGCGAAAGCACTCACCAACTGCGTCAACCCATTGCATTAGCACACGAAGAAGGTCTAGTGATCCATGCCCCCCTACCTGGCTTTTTGCACCAAATTGACGAACTAGACACCTTAGGTGACACCATGAAATCTTGTAAGGACTCATCATGATTGCTCGCTTTGTAGCCACAGGCTTTTGGTTAATCGGCTTTTGTGCTATCAGCCATACGATACACGCACTACCTCAAGCGTACGTAACCAATGAAAAAGACAATACCTTGTCAGTCATTGATATGAATACGTTTGAGATAACAGATACGCTTGATATAGGCGATCGACCAAGGGGCTTTATATTAAGTGCCGACCAATCTCACGCTTACATTTGCGCTTCAGATTCAGACCGTATTCAAATTATCAACTTAAACACGCATGAAATTGTGGGCGACCTGCCATCAGGTGAAGATCCTGAAACCATTGCTCTTCATCCCAACGGCACCACCATTTACACAGCGAATGAAGATGATGCACTACTTACCGTTATCGATATTCCCTCAAGTCAGGTGATTGCTCAGATAGATGTAGGGGTTGAACCTGAAGGCTTGGCTGTTAGCCACGATGGAAGCATGATGGTAGTCACCTCAGAAACCACCAATATGGTGCACTGGATTAATACCAACACCCACGAAAATATTGCTAATAGCTTGGTAGATGCCCGCCCCCGAGACGCCCACTTTACTCACAACGACAAATATCTCTGGGTAAGCTCTGAAATTGGCGGCACTGTCACCATATTCGATACCCTGACTAAACAAAAAATGAGAACACTTTCTTTCGCCGTTAAAGGCGTGTATCGCGACAAAATACAACCCGTGGGTATTTTGCTGATGAAAGACTCCCCTTACGCGTTTGTCGCCCTTGGGCCTGCAAATCGTGTTGCCGTGGTGAATACCGACACGTTTGAAATAGAAAAGTACATTCTTGTAGGCAGACGAGTTTGGCAGTTAGCGTTCAATCAAGACCAATCACTATTACTTACGACCAACGGTGTTAGCGGCGATGTTTCGGTTATCAATACTGAAACATTTGGTGTTGAGAAAACGATTAAGGTGGGTCGTTACCCATGGGGAATTGCCGTTAAATGGAAATAGACATTCAAGGAGTGACTCACTCTTATGGCAAAGTAACAGCCCTTAGTGACGTATCACTTACCCTTAACTCGGGTTTCAATATTTTACTTGGCCCTAACGGCGCGGGTAAAAGTAGCTTATTCGCCCTGCTAACGGGGTTAGAACGGATTGGACAGGGAAGCATCTATTTTAATGGCTGCACTATCGTGCAAAATCGAGCGTCAATTATGAAACGACTCGGGGTAGTATTTCAGCAAAACACCCTGGATATCGATCTTACTGTGAAGCAGAACTTATCTTACTTTGCCTCGCTTCATGGGTTGAATCCAATAGAATCGATTTCACGCATTCATACTTTATTGTCTGAACTTGATCTTAGTGATCGTCTCGACACCAAAGTGCGCAGTTTAAATGGCGGCCATAGACGTCGAGTTGAGCTTGCAAGGTGCCTTATCCATCAACCCACCGCCTTGTTGCTTGATGAACCCACGGTGGGGTTAGACGTAGCCTCGCGCAGGTTAATACATTCTGTAGTACACGATTTAGCCCTCAAGCAAGGTGTCACGGTTTTGTGGGCCACGCACTTATTTGAAGAAGTGTATTCCAAAGACCCGCTTTCCATCTTACTTAATGGTCAACTCATAGAGCATGACATATGTTCGGCTTTACTTGGAAAACATCACGTCGAGAATGTTAATCAACTTTGGGATGTACTTATTTATGCCAACTAACACCAATACATTCCGTAAATTGATACCAAGCTCAGGGAACAAATGATGATGTACTGGCGCTGTTTTGTAGGTGTATTAAATCGTGAAATGCTGAAATTTTGGCAACAACGTTCGCGGCTATTAAGTGCATTGGTTCGCCCGCTGTTGTGGCTGTTTGTTTTCGCTGCGGGGTTTCGATCTGCGCTAGGGCTTTCTATGATCCCTCCCTACGATACTTACATTTTGTATGAAGAATATATTGTGCCCGGTTTAGCCGCAATGATTGTGCTGTTTAACAGTATGCAAAGTTCATTATCCATGGTTTACGACCGAGAAATGGGCAGTATGAAAGTACTGCTAATGAGTCCTGTTCCCCGCGCTTTTTTATTGTGTAGTAAATTGGTGGCCAACATGTTGGTTTCAGCAGTGCAGGTTTATTTGTTCTTTTGCTTTACCTTGCTCGTTGATGTGCAATTACCCCTTCTAGGTTACCTTTATGCCTTGCCTATTATTGCATTGTTATCAATTTTTCTTGGCGCATTAGGTTTATTACTCGCTAACTCCATTAAACAATTGGAAAACTTTGCTGGGGTTATGAACTTCATTATTTTCCCTATGTTTTTCCTTTCAAGCGCGCTCTATCCCCTATGGAAAATGCGAGAAGCGAGTGAATGGCTGTATCAGATTTGTGCATTCAACCCCTTTACTAGTGGTGTAGAGCTGTTGCGATTTGGGTTGTATGAAAAGCTCGCTTTGAAAGAACTTATTATTGTTGCCCTGCTTTCCCTTGGAACCTTTACCTTGGCAGCAAGAAGCTTTAGGCCAACGCTCACAAAGAAAAACTCGTAAACAAAAGCGCGTTATTAATAACCCAAAAACCAAGGCGGCTCATGAATAGCGTAACATTGGCACTTCCAAGCGAATTACATGAAATAGATTCAGAATGCGTGCTGTGGCTTTGCGCACCAGCAGATATAAACGCCGCTATTAGTACGTTACCTGTTAGTTCTCAGGTATTTGTTAAGCAGGTATTAGATGATGAAGCGTTCACAGGCGCTGAAGGTCAATCTGTTCTACTCCATCGACCTGTGGGCTTGGCGGCCAAAAGATGGCTTATTTTTGGTGTAGGCGATTTAAAACATGATATCGCCCTTAGTTTTGATCATCATTCGGCAAACCATGGCACTCGTCAGCTGTTTGTTGAAGCGTTTAAACGAGCCCTTTCATCCCACTCATCAACTATCACTTTAGTGTTGCCATACCACTTCAGCCAACCGAGCGTTAATTCTGAACAAGTATTCGCTGGTAAAAACAAAAAGAAAACTACCGAAGAAATGCTAATCAGCCAATTATTGCGCGCTTTTTATTTTGGCTGTTACCAATTTAAAGGCTATAAATCTTCGCCCCACCTTTCATCAAAAGAAGAACCAGCATTAACCATATCTGCCCCACCAACCCAGCCTCTTCTCACTTGCCTAAAGTATGAAAATTCACTGGCCAATGGCATGCAACTCGCACGGGATTTATCCCATATGCCCGCTAATATTTGCACGCCAATGTACTTGGCAGAGCAAGCGACAAGACTGGCCAGTAATTTCTCTGCAATTACCTCCGAGATTATCAATCAGAGCGCGCTAGAAGCGCTTAGTATGAATGCTTATTTAGCGGTTAATCGCGCATCGGCGTTTCCTGCTTCCATGCCGGTAATTCATTACTCAGGCAGACGTGATGGAAATAACGAAGATGATAAAAATGCTCATCCCGTCGTGCTAATAGGCAAAGGCGTTACCTTTGATTCCGGTGGCGTCTCCCTGAAACGCGGCAGTGATATGCACCACATGATATACGACATGGCTGGGGCAGCTTGCGTACTAGGTGTAATTTCAGCGGCTGCCGAACTAGGCTTAAATATCAACATTATTGGCATTTTGGCCACCGCTGAAAACAGCATCGGCGGCAACGCATATCGGCCGGGCGATATCATTACGACCCACTCCAAACAAACGGTAGAGATAATAAGCACCGACGCCGAGGGGCGAATGCTAATATGTGATGCGTTGAGTTACAGCGAACAATTTTCACCCCAATCGATCATAGACATCGCCACACTAACCGGCGCTGCTATTACTGCGTTAGGGCATAAGTGCAGTAGTGTAATGAGTAATTCACGTCCCCTTGAACAGGCGCTGATTAAGGCTGGTGAAGAAAGTCAGGATCCAGTATGGCCATTTCCAATATGGCCTGAATACCAAGAAGCGATAGCCTCTTCTCATGCTGATATGGCCAATGCAGGAAAAAACTCCCCGGGCATGATTACTGCCGGCTGCTTTTTGTCTCGATTTTCACAAGGTTTTCCTTGGGCGCATCTAGATGTCGCTGGCACCGCGTTTAAGCACGGCACTGCTAATTCGGCAACCGGCCGCCCCATCCCTTTACTGTTAACCTACTTACAACGCCTAGCGAGTTCCCGAAAATCATCATGATTCATGGTAATTCTCCTCCTTTAGAAGGATATCTGTTAACAGATAATCAACATATACTCATGTTGAACTCATCCAAAAGACAGAGGAAATGACGATGTGGACTAAACCTCAATACACTGAAATGCGCCTAGGTTTTGAAGTAACGCTATATATCAGCAACCGCTAAGCCAAAGCCTATTGTGATAAGTAATCAAAAGGCTGCATTTGCAGCCTTTTTAAATACCCAAGGAGTTGTTATGCAGGTATTGATTCTTGGCGCAGGCGCAGGTGGCGGATTTCCCCAGTGGAATTGCCATTGTGAAAATTGCAAAGGTGCGCGACTACACACAATCACCACAACCCCTCGAACGCAATCAAGCATTGCCGTTAGTGTAGATGGGAGTAAATGGGTATTAATTAATGCCTCTCCAGATTTACGAGAACAAATTAATAATCACCCACAGCTTTGGCCTGATGAGCATATTGCCCGAGGCACACGTATAGCCTCAATTGTGCTCACCGACAGTCAAATAGACCATACCACGGGCTTGCTTACCCTAAGAGAAGGGTTACCACTTCCTGTGTACTGTACCGATGTGGTGAAAGAAGATTTAACCACCACATTTCCTTTATTGACCGTGCTAAAGCACTGGCACGGCGGCCTTCAACAGCGCACCATTAGCACTAATTTTACCGATACCTTTGTGCCTGAGGGTGCAGATGAGCTAATTTTCCAGTCTGTGGTGCTAGAGTCAAACGCGCCCCCCTATTCAACGTATCGCGATAACATTGTGCCGGGTAACAATATCGGCCTTAAAATTACCGATACCCAGTCAGGACATATTCTTTTTTACGCGCCTGGGTGCATGCAAGCCAACGATACCGTGAAACAAGTCATGGCCGAAGCCGATTGTGTGCTTTTCGATGGCACCTTGTGGGTAAACGAAGAAATGATTGATCATGGCTTTAGCAAAAAGTTAGGCACTCAAATGGGCCATATGCCAGTGAACGGCGAAAATGGTGCCATTGCGTTACTCAACCGCTTTAAGGTTAAGCGTAAGGTACTGATACATATAAATAACACCAACCCAGTACTGAATGAAGACTCATCAGCCTTTCATGCTTTGCAAGAACAGAACATTGAGTTGGCTTACGATGGGATGCAAATAGAGGTGTAATATGACGGAATCTGCATGGACAAAAGTAGAATTTGAACAGCAATTGCGTGCCAAAGGCGCTTATTATCATATTCATCACCCTTTTCATAAACGTATGAACGCCGGACATTGTAGCAAAGAAGAAATACAAGGCTGGGTGGCAAACCGGCTTTATTATCAAATGGCCATTCCCGTTAAAGACGCCTCCATTTTAGCTAACTGTGAAGATCAAAAAGTAAGACGCACGTGGATTCAACGGCTTATCGACCATGATGGGCGTGAGGGAGATTCAACCCTTGGTGGCATAGAAGCATGGCTTCGATTAGGCGAAGCGGTTGGGCTTAATCGCCATGAACTGCTAGACGAATCTCATTTACTCCCAGGTGTTAAGTTTGCCGTAAATGCCTATGTGAATTTTGCGCGTCGCGCATCGTGGGAAGAAGCTGCCTGTTCATCACTGACCGAAATGTTCGCGCCAGAAATTCACCAGAGCCGTCTTGATACTTGGCCCACTCATTACACGTGGATAAACCAAGAAGGGTTTACCTATTTCCAAATGCGATTGGGACAGGCTCGCCGCGATGTAGAACACGGCCTTCAAATCACCCTCGACAACTTTGTCACCCGCGAACAGCAGGACCGTGCTTTGAATATTCTTCAGTTTAAGATTGATATCTTATGGAGTATTGCCGATGCCATTTGTTTCGCCTACGAATATGACAGAAAACCTTTTGATGGTATCGCCGACCAACGCATTTGCCATACAGGGAGATTCTAATGACAAGCACAACTAGCACTCTTTCAATGAACCCTTTATTTCGGCTTCAGTACGAAAAAGTACAAGATGGCTACGTACTGCTATTCCCCGAAGGAATGATTAAATTAAACCCGTCGGCATCAGAGATACTAAAACTTGTTGATGGCGGGCGAACTATTGATGAGATTACCAGTACACTTAAAGCAGCATTTCCCGATGCCCCAGCAGACTTAGACGATGATGTTCGCACCTTTCTACAGCATGCAGAAGATAAAAAATGGGTGATTTATGACTAGTCACTCATCACTAGATACAAAGGCAACGACACCACCTTTATGGTTACTTGCCGAGTTAACTTATCAGTGCCCACTGCATTGCCCCTATTGCTCCAACCCTGTCAATATGGAAGAAACCTTTAACGAACTCACAACCTCTCAATGGAAAAAGGTGTTTAAACAAGCCAGAGAAATGGGTGCTGTTCAGCTTGGATTTTCTGGCGGCGAACCCTTGTTACGAAAAGATCTGGAAGCGTTAGTGGCGTATGCCCGCGAGCTTGGGTTTTATACCAATCTGATCACCTCTGGCATTGGCATGACAGAAAAACGTATTGCCACATTAAAAGACGCTGGACTTGATCATATTCAACTTAGCTTTCAATCAGCGAATGCAGAAATTAACGACCTGATTGGCAATAAGCGCCACTCTTTTAAGCACAAGCTCAACATTGCTAAGTTAGTTAAAGCCTACGACTACCCCATGGTATTGAACTTCTGCATTACGGCGCAAAACATTCATGAAATTGAAGACGTGATGGCGCTAAGTACTGAACTTGATGCCGACTTTGTCGAGCTAGCCACCGTGCAATATTACGGTTGGGCGTATGAAAACCGAGAGCACTTACTACCCACACAAAACCAGCTAGAGGAAGCTGAACAAGCCATTAATCGTTATAGAGACCAGCAAGATGGAATAGGCCCAAAGTTCATGTTTGTCAGTCCCGACTATTATGAAAGCCGCCCAAAAGCCTGTATGAATGGGTGGGGCACAACCTTTCTAACGATAACCCCAGATGGTAGTGCTCTTCCTTGTCACAGCGCTAAAATTCTTCCTCTAACCTTTCCCAATGTGAAAGACCATTCGATACAGCATATCTGGGAGCAGGATTTTAGTTTCAATCACTTTAGAGGCGATAATTGGATGCCCTCACCCTGTAAAACCTGTGACGAAAAAGACAAAGATTTTGGCGGATGTCGATGCCAAGCTTTTTTACTTACTGGCGATATGCATAAAACCGATCCCGTTTGCGATAAGTCACCCGACCATCACCTGATGAAAACCATAACCGATAAAGCAGGGCAACAGGCAAGCACCACACTGAAATTTCGTACGGTGAAAAATGCTATTCCTGTAAAGATGATACAAGACGCCAGCGCGTAAATGTTCCGTGATGATTAGCATTCGGTATGTACCGTCGATCCCCCCCCCTGATATCAATGCAGGCAATGCAGAATCGCCATTAACCGGGGTATTCGCTGTTAATACCCCAGCACATGATCACTCTGGTGTATCTCATCTTGCTGAGCACATGTGTTTCCGTGGGTCGGCGCACTTCCCTGCCGATCACGAGCTATTCGTAGCGAATGCGTTGCTTCCATTATCCATTAACGCCAGTACTCATGCGGGTTATACATACTTTTATGTGCAATGCACAAATAAGGCGCTTTTCATCAGTGCTATCCAATTTATTTATAGCGGCATGGTGAATACCCATTACTCAAACGGTCAGTTTGAGGCAGAGCGAAGCGGCGTACTCGTTAGCGAACTCACTCTACTGGAAAGCAATACTGACTATGCCAACAACATAGCAATACGTCGAAATGATACCAGCCCCATGGCCTATAAACATGCGGGAGGGTTTTCTGATTTAATGCAAAATATCGAATTTAACGACGTTATTGATTATAAAAGAAAGTGGTATAAAACTAACAACATTACCCTCTTAGTGAGTGGAAAAGACTGTGGGCTCGCTAACGTATGCAGACAGGCAATAGCTGAGGTCACTGATAGGCCTTGTGGTAATAGTCCGCAGGCTAAGACGGCAAGTACTAACGCGACGCTGACTGAAGTGCAAAGTAGCAACCTTAATACAAATACCATTATCAACCCAAGCGCATTTAGTGCTCATAATGAAACGTCAGAACGCTATGTATCGACATGGTGGGTACCTGAAAATTTCACCAATGACTTGCTTACTTTTGAGCCTCAGATTCACACCAATTTTAACCAATTAGGCCGTTTTTATATTGACTGTGAGGTCAATCACAAAGGCATGATAGCCATTCGGTTTGTGCATAACGCAAACGCCAATCACCAGATGCGAGTGCACACAAATGAAAACCTACAGTCTGTGTTAACAAGGCTAACGATAAAACCCAAACCTAGCTTGTTTAAAGACAGTAAACTGCCGGGAGGAGTACAAAGACTGGTTATGTATTATCTACAAAATAATGCTCCTCACCATTCACGTTACCCTGCAAGCGCCTCAGCGGTAGGCGCCCGCTCATTGGCGTATTACCTTGCTAGCCCCCAAAAAAGCAGCACCATTTTTCATTTAAACAAGGATACAAACATTTCCCCTAATACTTCAAGCACCCCAGATGTAAATGAACGTACTAGCGCGACACTTGCTTCCAATTTTTCCTCACTCACATCATTGGATAACTTACCCCCACTGCCTAGGTTGCTGCATAAGCTTGCCGCATTGGCACTGCAAGATCTCGAACAAAAATTTAAGCATGCTGACAAGCACTGGGTATATTACGTCGATAAGCCATTTCATTGTCATTTAAAGACTATGATAACAGAGGCTTCGTTTTGGCGCCCCCGAACAAATGGTGACTGCTATGCATTAGGCGTAGCGCGATTTAATGAGCATGTTTTTATTTACGCCGCGCAGGATAGCCAATTATCAACCCGCGCATGCTGGTGTAAATCAACGCTAACAAGTCACACGTAACTATCAATCTTACTTAATAAATTTAGGTGAAACGGGATTTTTATATACTACCAATTTACGACCTATCCCCCCTCTTTAGGAGGATATTTTTCGGGACATAGCTACACGATACTGATTGCATACTCGTTCATTGAAGAATCGGAATCATGATAGTAAAAAATACAACGCCTTTATCATATGCACTCATCGCTTCAAGCGTGTCTTTAGCGCTTTGCAATCATGCCTATGCCAATACTAAAACAGACAGTGGCCTAACCAATAATGATGTTGAAGTGATAGAGGTTCACGGCGCCACGTCACTGCAAACAGGCAGTGATGCGGCGCCAATTTTCGGCAGTGTTCAATCATTGTCTCAAAAGCAAATAGAAGAGAGTGTGAGTCGCTCGCTGCCAGAGCTCTTAAAAACTCAGTTTGCCAGCGTTAACCTAAATGATGCGCAAAACAACCCGTTTCAACCTGACTTGCAATACCGAGGCTTTACCGCATCTCCCTTGTTGGGGCTACCGCAGGGCATTTCGGTTTACCTTAATGGAGGAAGAATTAATGAGGCATTTGGCGATACAGTAAATTGGGATCTTATGCCACTTGATGCCATCGATACGGTTTCACTTTATTCAGGTTCCAATCCATTATTTGGGCAAAATACATTAGGGGGCGCACTGACGTTAAACACCAAAACAGGTTTCACCTTTGATGCCAATGAGATAGACGCCACGGTGGGACAATATGGGCAATCGGCAATCTCAATAGAAACTGGGGGCAATAATGGTAGTTGGGGTTACTACATTAATGCCAACCATTATGAAGAGGATGGATGGCGTGATTACTCACCATCAGAGGTGAATCAAGTATTTAGCTCGGTGTCGTATCAAGACAATAAGCGGCGAATAGATGTTAATTATTTATATGCCGATAGTGAGCTATTAGGGAATGGCGCTTCGCCAATTGAATTATTAGACATAGAAGGCCGTGAGGCTGTATATACCCACCCAGACCAAACCAACAATGAGCTACATCACTTCAGCGTTTCTGGCGATCTACAATTAAGCGATGCGCATCTAATCTCTTTCAATGCATTTTATCGCGACAATGAGACGACATCGATAAATGGCGATGACAGCGACTTTGGTGCCTGTCAGTTTAGCGATGGGCGCATTACCTTGTGTGAATTAGAAGATGATGATGATGATGACGAAAATGATAACGACGAGGATGAAGACGACGATGACGAGTTAGTCACCGTTGGAGACGACGCAGAAGCTGTTGCTTTCATCGGTTATGATGAGGATACGGCGTTGTCAGATATTTCGGAAGTCTCCCCCGAAGTGATTGACGGTACTTACAATACTGGAAAATCGGATACACAAGCCTTTGGATTTTCGTCTCAACTTGCCAGTAACTATGAACTATTAGGTAAACCATCTGTGCTTGTTATTGGAGCAACATATAACAAGGGAGATATTAATTATGCCGCAGATACTACCTTTGGCATATTAGAGAATGAAACCGCAAATGACACCCGAACCGTCACTCCACTACAAGGCCTGCAATCGGCTGAAGATAGGGTTAGGCTCGATGTAGATACTACTGCGTGGTCATTACTCTTTGTAAATACCACCCATATTACTGATACGATTTCACTCAATATAGGCGGCCGTTTTAATCGCGATCATGTGCTTATGGAAGATTTGAGTGAAGACGGTGATGACTCACTTGATGGCAATCATAGGTTTACCCAATTTAATCCAGCAATAGGGCTAGACATCGCGCTCACCGAGCATTCGCTAATAAACCTTGCCTTTAGTCAATCGTCACGAACACCAAGCCCAGCAGAATTGAGTTGTGCAGACGAAGATGACCCTTGCCGCTTACCAAACGGATTTGTTGCCGATCCGCCCCTAGATCAGGTAGTCACACAAACCATCGAAGCAAATTATGCCGCAGCGTTTAACGATATAGAGCTGACGCTGAATATATATCGAAGCAAAAGCCAAGATGACATCATTTTTCAACAAGCAGGTTCGGTTGCCTCTAGAGGTTATTTTATTAATATTGACGCCACCCGCAGACAAGGCATTGAATTCAGCATTAATTCGTTTTGGAAGCAGCTACACTACCGATTCAATTATAATTATCTCGACGCGACCTTTGAGTCTTCCTTTATCTCATTTAGCCCATTCAACCCGTTAGGTGCAAACCGGCAAGTAGAAGCGGGTGACACCATTCCTGGGCAGCCAAAGCATCATATCAAATTTTATCTCGACTACGCGCTTACTAACCAAGCCAGCTTGGGTGCAGAGATAATTTCAGCGTCTAGCCAATATTATCGTGGAGATGAAGCCAACGAAAATGACACCTTAGATAGCTATGTGGTGACCAATGTTTACGTAGATTACCAGTTTAACCACACTTTTAGTGCACAATTACGGATAAACAATTTGTTCGATACAGAATATGAAACCTTTGGCACGTACGGTGAAGCCGATGAAGTATTAGAAGATATTTATTCAGATGTTGAAAGTCCATTATTTGTCGGCCCTGCACAACCTCGTATGGTGAGTTTAAATGTGAAAGCGAAATTCTAATTAAAAAGAATTATAAATTAGGCGCTATGCGCCTAATTTTTCTTAGTCCTAAAGAAGGAGGTTAACAAGCCTTACGTCCAATGGTTCAAAAACCATATAAATCTATTATCAATTTTACTGAAACCCGAAAAATATTAGGGCACATGAGAAAATTAAAATTTTCTCATTATTAAAAAATAACCACTCACGCTGGGACAGTAAAATGAAAAATAAATCATTTGTTAAATCATATTTATCTATTGCCATTTTAAGCACGTTAAGTTTAAACAGTTATGCAGAAGAAGAGCAATTTTCTTGGAATATTTCAGGTTGGATTAATGAAGGAATAACCTATTACGACGACGGTATAGGCAGCGATATAGCTCAGCTTTCAGATAATGGAACCACGCTTGGTAGTCGAATTACGCTCTCTGGTGATTACAAGTTAGAAGAGCATGGTTTAAACGTAGGATTTGAAGTTATTATAGAGCCTCTTTCTGGTACACCAAACTATGGTGGAGGCGGTCACCAAACACCTCTTTTATTCGCAAACCAAGATAATTTAGACACCTTTAACGGTGGCGATATTGGTCTACTTGGTAGCAGCCTTCATATTGGTGGAGATTGGGGCAAAGTCACTATAGGACTGCAGAGTATGCCTACCGATAATATTGCTGTTCTAGCCGATCCATCAGGCACTATTTGGTCTGGTATTTCCCCATTATTTAGAGCCAATGGCTTCTTTATTCGTGGCATTGACGAAGGGTCTACAAACATCGCTTGGGGACAATTTTCCCAATGTTTAGCCACACCTGGACTCGGCATAGGCTTAGATTGTAATGGTATTTATCGAAACGGCGTGCGATATGACTTGCCTAAAATGGGCAATTTCAGTGTCGCCGTAGGTTACGCTAATGATGAAATTTACGATATCGCAGTTAAATACTCAGCAGAACATGCCGGATTAAAAACCAACTTACATGGCGGATATTCCGTTAATAAAGATGGTGGAACCAACGTAGGTGGAAACGGCTCTTCAACACTACAATTTCAAGCGGGTGTAATGCACCTTGAATCAGGCGTATTTGGTGTAGCCACGTACCAGATGGAAGAAACTGATGATGCTATTGTAGGTTCAGGCGACGACACTGATGCTTATTATTTTAAAGCGGGTATAAGAAAGCAGTACAACGCATTCGGTGACTCGGCGTTTTACGCAGAATACGCAAGCTACAATGACCAATATGGTATGGCTCACTTAGATGGCGTAGTAGGATCGGAACTTAACCAATGGGGTATAGCCGCAGAACAATACTTTGGCTCTCGCTTTTTAATCTATGCTAAATATGAAAATTTAAGCCTAAATGTAAGTGGTTCAGAAAGCGCAAGGTCAATATATAACAGCGCAGAAGATCTCACACTTATTCAGTTAGGCGGCACTATCTTCTTTTAAAGTGTAACCTAAAAAGGGAGCTTCGGTGCTCCCTGCACATACGATTTCTTTAGCTGCAAGCAGCTTTATAGGGTGAAAACCCATGATGAAAATCCTTGTAAAAATTCAAATATTCACTATTTTGCTTTTCTTCGTCACACCGTCATTTTCATCAAATACAATATTGTGGAGTGAAGATAAAAATACAATTATAAAAATAGTAGATATTAATTTAAAGGATAATAATAAAAACGCTCACCCTGCGATTGTAAAAGAACTGGGTATATTACATTTTTATCCATCATTAAAATAAGTTAAAGACAAGAAAAAACTGAAGATTTATTTACACAAAAACAGAAAAACAAACTCACCAAAAATATAAAGAAAGAAAAAATATACTTCGGTGGATTAAAAACGCAGACATATTTTATTGCTGATAGAGTGTTTTTTAAAAACGGATTGTTAAATCTCATTATCGTGAACATGATCGTTTAGCAAATAGCGCCTATGAGATGGCCTACTATCCCAGTAATCAAGGTCTTGTTGAATACGACTTTAACTAGGGTACTAGGCAAGTATCGAAATTCGTTTTTAATCAAAAGCTAAACTTCACCTTACCGAAGGTGACTATGGTGCCAAATAGAACTGATTGGGTAACCGCCAATCTAGACAATATACAGAAAGAAGAGCCCGTATTGCCTAAAGTAGTTAAAAGAGAATTAACATCAAATAAAAGTACGTTAATACAAAGGTTTAGAACCCTCTAAACATTGAAAAAAGAAGGGCTAATTACAGAAAAAGAATATCTACAAAAACGTAAACTACTTTTAAGGAATTTATAATACACTTTAAGGCTTTTTTATTATAAGGCTTCCGTCGTATTTACTTGCTCATATTGTAATTATTTTGTTAAAATGGATTTAACAAATATACCTGTAGATTATGCATTGTGTAAGTGCATTTGGGTACTTAATGAGCTAAGGGTAGTAATAGTATGCAAAGAATTCTTATCATAGACGACCACCCTATTTTCCGTCACGCCATGGTGACTATATTGGGTAAGAAATTTCCTGACTCTCAAACCCTTGAAGCCAACTCATTGCCTGAGGCGCTTGAGCTACTTGAGGCTGATGCCGCTTTCGACCTTGTAATGCTTGATTTAAATATGCCAGAAACCTGTGGGCTCAATGGCTTACTAGAAATTAGGAATCAACACCCTAATCTTCCTATTGTTATCATCTCTGCAGAAACTGAGAAACAAAACATTCTACAAACCATTTCTTACGGTGCAGTAGGCTTTATTTCTAAAAGCAGTAAAATAGAGGAAATCGCCACGTCGGTTGAGTCTATATTTGAAGGTAATGTGTGCCTGCCCTCTGAAATTTTACGTACATCGTCGGCCAGGAACCGAGTGAAAAAAGAAAACGCTATTTCCCTTGAACAAATTCGTTCATTAACCAGAAAAGAATTGGCCGTTTTGAAATACTTAACCCAAGGCTTAGCTAATAAAGTCATTGCTTACGAACTCAGTATTTCAGAAACAACCGTGAAATCCCACGTCTCATCAATATTAAAAAAGCTAGGTGCAAGCAACCGAGTGAAAGTGGTCGCCAGCGCCGCCAATATCGATTTTAATCAATACGTGTTCAATTAACGAGTCTAGCATTAATGAGGCTTTAATTATAAGGAACTAAGAGAAAGCCGATTTTAGTGCTTGCTTTAACTTTGCTGAGTTAATCGGCTTATGCAGCAATTGTATACTGGTCCCTTCCAACTCGTTCGCAAGTACCTTAGAATGATTGGCCGTACATAGCATTATCGGCATGCTAGGCAGTGTTTGTTTAATATGCTTCGCAATCTCCAATCCGTTCTCTCCGTCATCTAAATGATAATCGACGATAAGTAGGTCACAGTCATCAAAACAGTTATCCGTTACCGCCATACACTGCGCAAAACCGGAAAATGTAACCACCTCCACTCCCCAATTTTCGAATAGCGTTTGCATAGCAATCCTCATATTGGTGTCGTTGTCGATATGCCAAATTTGTTTATCTAGTAAACTTTCAGGTAAGCCGTCTTGTGGCGTGCCATTGAAAGCCGGCTCATGCTCAATGTCTTGGACTGAGGCAAGCGGCACCGATAAGGTAAAACAAGACCCAACCCCCTGCGCAGATGAAACACTAATATTATGTTCAAGTAGCCGGCTCATTTTATCAACAATATAAAGACCAAGCCCCAAACTATAGGAGTAATTAAAGTCATTTTCCAACCGACTAAACTCTTTGAATATAACGGTTTGATCGTCACTGCTAATTCCCACACCTTGATCGAAAATACTGATACGAAGATCGTTACCCACGGTCCTTGCGACAAAAAGAACCTTACCATTCGCCCCATACTTCATCGCATTACTGAGTAAATTACGCAGAATTCGAGACAATAAACTTAGGTCTGTAAAAACAATAGCATCTTGAAATTTATAGCGAAAATTAACCTGATAATCTTGGCTAATATGACTAAATTCCTCAGCTAGCTGTGCTAACAAAGGAAGTGCATTTTCTCGCTGTTTATCAGGCTGAACTACCCCTGCATCTAACTTCGAAGTCTCGATAAGCGTGCGTATTAAGCTATTTAAATCCGACAACGAGTTATCCAATGCACTGACTATTGGACTCGCTGAGGCCTGTACTTGATCGCGCAAAGATTCGTTGAACAAAATAGCGGCGCTCAAAGGTTGCATTAAATCGTGGCTAATAGCGGCTAAAAATTTACTCTTAGAATTCATCGCCTCTTGCAACGCAATATTCGCATGATTGAGTTCTCGGGTGCGCTTTTCTACATTTGATTCAAGCTGATCTTTCGCCGCTTGTAGCTGTTGCTTACTTCTTACTTGCTCTGACACATCAGTGGCTAATACAAAATGCCCTTCTATTTCATTCTTATCGTTAAAATGCGGCAAATATACTTTTTGCAAGAAGCCCGTTTCGCCCTGCGCGTTCATTTCCTCACTTTGAAAACTGACAATTTCTCCCCGATTGACACGTTCAACATAATGAATAAGGCGGGGATACACCTGCTTCAAGTGGCTTTGTTCCATCGCTACGCCATAAAGGGGCTCTTCACCTAGACCATACCAATCTCGATAACCTTTATTGGTGTATAAAAAGTGTTTATCTGTACCGATATAAGCAATAAGTGCGGGCACATTATCGGTAATCATGCGTATCCAACTTTCATTTTGCTTTAACGTTTCTGCATACTTATGTTGAGACGTTACATTAGTGAAAGTACAAAGGGTGTTGCCGTCAGGCAACATCGTAATTCGCCTATCGACGACTAAGTTTTCGTTGATAATTTGCGTTGTAGCGCCGCCTTGGTCAAGCTTTAGGCCACTCCAATCAGCGTGCATCTGTAAAGTGTAAATATTCTTACAATCAAACAAGGTGTACTTCGATACATTAGACTGGGTTAAAAACGTATTATTCCAAAACGCAACACCGCCATCTTTGTTGATAAGTAAAATACCAACGTCTACGTTATCAATAAGGCTCTGAAGTAATTTATTTTTTTCTTTAATAACTTGCTCATACCGATTCGATTCATCCAACTTCACTTCAGTAATATCATTAAATAAGATTACATTGCCACCTTCTTGCGTACGGCGTATGGTCAATTGGTACCATCGGCTATTAGATAATTGATAGATAACCCTACCTTCTGAGTCAGGAGGTAGCACGCGGCGGATAACTCCCAAATGCTTCGCATGTTGAGTGATATCGTAATAATTGTCGCCAATTTTAGGCGTAATGGTAAGGTTGTCCCACACTGTGCCGAAGTGACGATTAAAATAGATTACCGCTCCCTTGCTATCAAGCAACACCATCGCTTGGTTAATGCTCTCAATAGCGTCATTTAGACGCTGTTTTAATTGATTAGTTTCTTGATGTGCGCGTGCTATTTCGGCATTCGATTTTTCTAATTTCTGCAAAACAACTTGTAGCGCTTCTGTTTTTTCGTTTACTTTTTCCGATAACTGAACTGCGTGTTCAAAGGCGCGATAGCTATGATGATCGAAGCCTCCTTCTTCAATGCGGTACATAAGCGCCGCATTAATTTTCTCCAGCTTCTCATTTTCGACCTTTTGGCGCGTAAGCTCGCTACGAAGCGCTTCTAGTTCTGTATCATAGGCAAGCTGGGTAGATTCAGACACTTGATTTGAGTTAGTCCTTGGCAAAGTAAACCCCCGTGAAGGTTTGATTTAAGTGTACGGAATGTATATGTTCTCCGTAGGCGTTAAACCCTGCAACATGGTATTTTTTTTGTAGCCGCTGAATTTCTGCATCATTCCTATTTTGCTCAATTTCTATACGCCTTAAAAAGCAGTCACAAGCGTAGACAAATTCGGCTTCACCTAAATCACCACGTAGCGTTTCTAATTTTTGTTCCATGGCATCAATACAGTCACCAAGCTGCACAAAGGTAAGGATAATGCCAATATCAACCGCACAGTAAAACGTAATTGCATTAGTGGCTACATCTACTTTTTGAATAGAGCGAATAAAGTATTTCCCCCCGACCAGTACGGCTAGTGGGAACACTGAAAATACATCGGGCGTTAAATCAGAGGCTTTTAGGCCAAGTAAGCTAGCGTAATACTGCGCAGCAGGTTCGCCGTTAATCTCATAAACAGTGCGAGATTCTGGGTCTGCGTGGGTTACCACCAGCTTAGACACCGGCGAATTTATATGGTCAACAGAAAAAACAGAGAAAGGTTTGCTGGTTCCCACCAGCATTAACACTGCTGCATTCTGATGAAACGCACCGTCATAAAACACATAGGTCGCTTCTAATTTTAAATCGTCTCCTGCACTTCCCCCTAAATGAGGAATATTGCCAAACGCGGTAGCAAAAGTTTCAAGGAAATGCTCTTCATGACGGGTAAGCCCGTCTAAAACTGAAATAACAAAATGTTGATTGGTATCGTAACGCTTTTCTCTACTTTGTAAGGTATTACGCAGGCCGCTTGCAATATCATGGGCTTCGTTAAAATTAATTTCATCCAAGTTTGAGACTAATGCAGTGGCAATGGAAAAATCGCGCTTTAAAAAAGCGACGGCAATAAGGCGTTCGGTACAGTACCCGTTTTGGTTAAATTCCCCGGCACTGGTGCAGCCTACTGTAGGTACGTTGGCAAAAAGTGCGCTCATATTTAACGCCACATCATCTAGATTGAACGAAGTAGAGGTATGGAAAAGCACCAACTCTATTTCCTCAAGTGTGGTCTGTGACAATATTTCACTTACCACATCATGACATGCGTCTTCCGCCAGATACGTCATAGGCCCTGATTGACTAGCAGATTTACTCAGCGCGGACAGGATGGAAATTTTTGACACGTGTTGGCACCTTATTCTTTTTATATTTATCTATTTTACATAGGTTAGGATTATCTAACGTCACGACACATTCAAAACACTGCACACATTCAGCATAGTCAATACTGCCATCTTGTTCGATAGCATCCACGCCGCATTTCTTCTGCTTACAGAGTTGGCAAGGGTTACCACATTCTTCCCGGCGTTCTAATAACGTTATTAATGGAAAGCGCCCTAAAATAGCGAGTCCAGCACCTAGCGGGCAAAGATAGCGACAATACACTTTATGGATCTTTAAACTTAATCCTAATAATAAAAGTGCATAAAGCACAAACGGCCAATAGCGCACAAAATAGAGCGTGATTGAGGTTTTAAATGGTTCTATTTCAGCCAACTTTTCCGCCAACGTTAGCGAATAAAATGACGTTGCAAGCAAGCCGACAAGCACCACATACTTAATTTTTTGCGCATATTTATGATACGCTGGCTTTATTCGAATTTGCCTGATCTTTAAGTATTGTGCAACAACTGCCATAATTTCCTGAAGTGCCCCAAACGGGCATAACCAACCACAGTATAATCCTCGCCCCACTATGAATAACGACAAAAATACAAAACTCCACAATACAAAGATAACGGGATCGAGCAAATAAACTTCAATCGAAAAACCATCCACTAGGTCGAGTAACAAGGTATAGATATTGACGACCGACAGTTGCCCTTGTGCGTAAATGCCAATGAAGAACAATACAAACAACAGCGATGCTCCTCTAACCACACGAACCATGCGCGTCAGTTTCATCAGCTTTCTTTGGAAAGCGAACAGCAGTGATAGGATAAGTAGGTAAGCAAGCGTGATACTCAATTCTAGCCAACGGCTTTGCCACAACTGCTGCCAAAGTGGAACAGAAACGTGTGTTTTCGCTGCGGGGTTTTCCATAAACAGCGCATCGGGTAACAAAAACGAAAGGGTAAACAAATGCTCGTTTTGCTCAAAAAAACGCAGGCTATAGGGTAAGCTAATTGATATATCCATTTCTTGATCAAGAGACAGCCCCCCTTGTGACTTAATTTTTAGTACTTTTATCGTTTCGAATTCGGGCACTGGTTGAGAAAAGCGCGGATCATAAAAACTATAGAAATCTAAATCTCTTGCATCAATGGTAAATGCTGATTGCGCGAGGCGGAAAAATTCGGGAGCAGTTTGCGGGGTAAATTCATCGCTTAGAAACCGAAAGCCTTGGGTATTTATTACTAACAAGGCCACTTCACCTGGTTTCAGGCTTTCTTGCAGCCGAACGTACTCATCGGTACTTAACAGGTTTTTCCCGACAATAGGTAAGCTTAAAAAACCATAGTAATGCTCAGAAAATACGAATTCCTGAGGATTTGCGAATGTGTTGGCTGCTTCAATGACTTCACTGGGAAGCCCCGCAACCTCACTGCGGTATATTGTGTGTTTTTGAATGTAGCCACGTTCAATAAGTTGATCGAAAGTTAGAGGTTCGAAAAAGTCGGGGTTAATGATCCGTTTGCTGGGCACCACAAAGCCATCTAGCTTGGCCCGCGCTACCGCTAACGCCGATGTCACGATAGTATCGTTAATGACCAATACAGAGACTGTCGCTTTAGTCACACCATCAAAATACGTCGCATTGTTACCAACATGACTCTTCCCGCCTACAACAAAGCGTTCTGTCACATTGTGGCTTTTATACTGTGCGATAAAATCTCTAAGTGACTGCTCCCCTAATCCATGCAGGAAAATAGGCTCGCTGTGCTTTTTAATGACAAGATCGGTAAAATTCCCCTGAATATCAAGTCCAATCAAAACGTTAACTGGTTTGCCAGAAAATCCGATAAAGCTAACGAAGTCCTTAGATTCAAAAACGTAGCCAAGCAATTGCTGCAGTTGATAAACAGGTGTTACGTTAATGTCGGTGTGCGCTGCACCAATGCGAGTGGCGGTAGGAAAAAGACGATGTACCTCTTCGGGTATCTCTGTTGCGTCTGAACGCGCAAAGACAAAAGATACCGTAGTCATCATCAAACAACAAAATAGTAGCGCTTTCAGCATAATGAGATAAGGCAGCACATAGGTGCTGCCCTTCCACTCAATTAAAAGAAACCAAGAGGATTGATATCGTAGCTAACTAGAAGATTTTTGGTCTGCTGGTAGTGATCTAGCATCATTTTATGCGTTTCACGGCCGATACCTGACTTCTTATAGCCTCCGAATGCAGCATGGGCTGGATAAAGGTGATAGCAGTTAGTCCATACTCGACCCGCTTCAATAGCTCGGCCTACTCTAAAGGCAATGTTCGCGTCTCGACTCCAAAGCCCAGCGCCTAAACCAAAGCTAGTGTTATTGGCTATTTCAATCGCTTCCTCTTCGGTTTTAAATGTTTGTACCGCGATAACAGGGCCAAAAATCTCTTCTTGGAACACGCGCATTTGGTTGTGCCCTTTTAAAATAGTTGGCTGAATGTAGTACCCTTTATCTAATCCAGGAAGGCGCTCTTTCTCTCCCCCTGTAACAACTTCAGCTCCCTCTGATTTACCTATGTCGATATACTTAAGAATTTTATCGAACTGCTCGCTAGACGCCTGCGCTCCTACCATAGTCTCAGTATCTAGGGGGTTACCGCGCTTAATTTTGTTAATTTTTTCAATGACTTTATCCATGAATGCTTCGTAGATATCCTCGTGGATAACGGCGCGAGATGGGCAAGTACATACTTCGCCTTGGTTGAAGTAACCAAGTACTAAACCTTCTGCACATTTATCAATAAATTCAGGCTCATGATCCATAATGTCTGGGAAGAAGAGGTTCGGCGACTTACCGCCTAATTCAACGGTAGAAGGAATAAGATTTTCAGCCGCACAACGAAGAATGTGCTCGCCCACTGGGGTAGAGCCAGTAAACGCGATTTTGGCAATTCGTGTGCTAGTGGCAAGCGCTTGTCCTGCTTCAGCACCAAAGCCATTTACGATATTGAGTACGCCTGGCGGTAGCAAATCTTGAATGAGCTCAGCAAACACTAAAATAGACACTGGCGTTTGCTCTGCAGGTTTAAGCACAACTACGTTACCCGCAACAATAGCTGGTGCGAGCTTCCATGCAGCCATAAGTAATGGGAAATTCCATGGAATTATTTGCCCTACAACCCCATATGGTTCATGAAAATGATAAGCCACTGTGTTTTTATCGATTTCACCAATCGTGCCTTCTTGGCTGCGAATACATCCCGCATAATAACGGAAGTGGTCAGCAGCTAAAGGGACATCAGCGTTCAGTGTTTCTCGAACGGCTTTACCATTATCCCACGTTTCCGCCACAGCAAGCATTTCAAGGTTAGCTTCTATGCGATCGGCTATTTTTAATAATACATTTGAACGTTCGGCTACCGATGTATCGGCCCACCCTTTTTTGGCCGCATGAGCAGCATCAATAGCCAATTCAATGTCTTCTGCGGTTGAACGGGGAATTTGCGTTATGTCGCTGCCATCCACGGGGGACGTAGTAATAAAATATTCACCTTTAACAGGTGCAATCCACTCGCCGCCGATAAAATTACCATAGCTTTCTTTGAAACTGACTACTGAACCTTCACTTCCTGGATTTGCGTAAATCATAATGACACCTTCTTTGAATTCATAGCGCGTGAACACGCTGCTAGTTATCGTTTACTGTGTCATTTGATAATCGTACTTTTGTTGCCTATCTACCATAATGCGATAGGCCGATTTGGCTCCTACTTTAGGAGGGGAAGAGAAGTCTAAGCCTTGCCAAGATAGCCATATTTATTTGCTAATTCGGTAAATTCTGAGGGAGATGTTTTTAACTTTCTTTTAATAACCGTTAGTGCGTTTGATACAGTTTTTGTTGACAGTCCTAATTCCAGGGCGATATCAGGCCGAGTTTTACGCATGGCGGTTGCCATAAAAATTTCAAACTCTCGTTTGGTAAGTTTGGTAGCAATATCAACATCTGCATGTAACAGCTGATTAGCTAAATTGACAGCTAGTGAACGTTCGATATATTTTTGCCCCTTTGACACCACTTTAATTGCTGAGATAAGCGTGTCGGGGGGGCTACTTTTGCTAATATACCCCATCGCACCAGTTTGCATGGCGCGCTGCAGTATGGCGCAATCTTCAAACATGCTAAAAAATATTATCTTTAAGGAGGGCTGTTTTACTAAAAAGTCAGTAGCCAACAGCAAGCCATTTTCTTTCGCAAGGTTAATATCAAGCACTAGCGTATCGATAGAATGCACCTGCAATACGTGTTGTGTTTGGCCCCCATCAGCAGCTTCAAATACGGTACATTCAGGTAGCATGGCATTTAACAACGCTTTATAGCCTTCTCTTACAACCGCGTGATCATCAACCAATAGGATATTCATGCGACATTCGCCTGGCACGCATTATCAGTCTCTCGCCAATTAAGCGATAACTGAACATTAACCCCTCCTGCGTTAAGCGTTTTAACGGTACACATTGCGCCAATACATCTCGCTCGACTTTGCATCGATGACATACCAATATTTTCTACAGCATGCCCATCAAACCCCTTACCGTTGTCACGAATGTTTATATTAAGCCCCTGTTGGTCAGCGAGTATTTCTACCCATACCTTTGAAGCCTCTGCATGCTTTACTACATTGTTAATGGCCTCTTGAACAAAGCGATAAATATGAATATCTCGCTCATGGTTTTCAGCATATTTGTTCAACTTGATTGAGACTTGCCATGTGGTATCAGGTTGCGCGAGCTCTTGTTCGAATACTAGTTTTTCGAGGGATTGCTGTAACGAAACTCGGTCTAAGATCAATGGGTGGAGGTGTGCGGTTAGATGGCGAATGGCATCACTAATTTGTTGACTCATGGCTTGCACTTTATTGGCGGACAATTCCAATACACTAGGCTCTTTTGAATTCACCAATATATATGCATGGGCTTTTATGGTTGTGAGTAACTGGCCCACGTTGTCGTGCAATTCCCTAGCTAGGTAGCTTCTTTCTTGCTCTTGCAGTAATGCTAATTTTTTATCTATTTTAACCAACTGCTTTTCTTTATTTTGCAGCGAATATTGTAAACGTTGAAACTGCCCGATGACCCGCCTTACTTCCTTAATATCACTATCTTCGAATTTGTCAGTCGCTTTACCTTCGACAAGCTGTTGCAAAGCGTCTCCCAATTGATTTAACGGTTTTAGCCTTTGCGTTATGGCCACCTTAAGCGTAAACAGTAATAAACTTAACGTAGTAAAAAATAAACCTGCGACTAACCAAAACAGGTTCATATTCTGGGCTAACTCTGCATTATTTTGTGCTCTCACCACCAAATATTGATTTTCATGGATAGGAAGGTAGATTGGCTGATTATCGGAGTGAAAATTAGCTGAAGTCGATAGTCGACCAGTAAACTGTGTGACCGATAGATGCGGGCTTTGTTCAGCAACCGCTTTAATATCGGTCGCACTCATATTCGCTTTAAGCATTTCCTGCACTTGATTGAGTGCACTTGATGTTTCATCATTGATATTCTGACGAATTTGGAAGTATACCGAGCAGGAAAAAATGAGAAAACACACGATAAAGACTGCCACGATGGCACTGGATATTTTTTTGAATCCTGACATGGCAACACCATAAGCACATAATAGACATACTTATGCTAAACACTCCTCAATAACAAACACATCCTGCAATAGAGTTGTTTTATTCCTTCGAAAGGAGGAGAACATTAGCTTTAGATATTTCATTTTACACAAACATTCATCGCCCGATGATGTGACGGACCCTGCAGCAAGCCAAAGTCAGGCTTATCCCTCCGCAATACGTAAAATCTTTTGTTAAAATAAAAGTAACAAGAACGACTTCATTGATGCAGAGGCAATTTGCGAAGCGGTATCGCTACCTAATATGCGTTTTGTCAGCGTAAAGTCAGAAGAGGCACAAGTCATCTCAGCTATTCACAAAGCCAGGCATGGTTATATTAAAGACCGAACGGCTTGCATGTCCCGTGTTGGTGCGTTACTTCTCGAGCTTGGCATTGGCCTTCCGACGAGTCATAGGGTAATGAAGCAACTATTTTTGAATCATAAAAATAGACGCAATGTTTTCAAAATCCGTTGCTAGAAATAGCGTGCCGGTTCAAGTCCGGCCTCTGGTACCATTCTCTTTAAATAGAGAGCAAGCCGATCTTGAGTCGGTTTTTTTATATCTGGAAAAGATCGTATCGGTACACCCGAGATACCCTCATTTGAACTTCCCTGTCCGTATCTTAAATTATGAGCGAGTTTTTGAGCTTCTTGCTACAAGGCTTTGGACAATTCCTTCTAACGTACTCTGATTCACTAAAGCCACGAGCATGCGTGACCTCATTTTGCCCGTTTAATTGAAAAAACGTGTGCAAGCAAAGAGGGCTGGTTAATTCCTCCTATGGTGGGTCGTCGCTTTCAACTCAATTCACTGAATAATACGAAATTAATAGAAGGGTTCTAATAACGAAAAACGTCAGTGGGTCTAAAACTGCCAAAAGGAAATATAAATGCGCCCTTCCTATCCTCGTATTGGTATCTTTTGGGTTTACCAACAAAAACTCATATCAAAATCTATACTATTATCCCAAGCCTCATTTAGCAGTGTAGGAATTGCCGACTGCAGTTTCAGCCACATTGATGTTTGGGAATTAGAAAAAGTATACCTTCCTGAATATCCAAAGCTTTTTGACTCTGAATATCAGGCGTTACCTCGAGGGCGAATAGTATTTGATAAGAAAAATAGCACTTTTAGCATGTTCGCCGATAGAAAAATTGTAAGAAGTAAGCTCCATA
>Ga0114899_1000235_pt1 | contig 47127 bp, 39 predicted proteins | sample MalvireepMed_215_FD_83497 | JGI IMG/M metagenome (GOLD analysis project Ga0114899, IMG submission 83497) | Marine viral communities from the Global Malaspina Expedition - Malaspina viral metaG DeepMed_215 | ecosystem: Environmental > Aquatic > Marine > Oceanic | place: Mediterranean Sea...
GAATACACCGGCCCAAATGTAGATAAGCTGAAGACCATTTTCGAAGAGCTTGAATTCAGAACCACCCTCAAAAGGATTCTGGGCGAACCTACCGGAGCGGCCCCTACCGCCCCAAGACCCAAACCCGTGGCTTCCGAGCAAATGGCTCTTTTCGGTGATACTCCTGCCCTCATAGAGAAACAGGAGGAAGTCGCAAAGCCAGATGAAAAGCTGAATATATCAACCACCAAACATCGCTATCATCAGATTGACACACCGGAACTGCGAAAGCGACTCATTAAATATCTTTCGGCTCAAAAAGAGTTCTGCTTCGATACAGAAACCGACAGCCTTGAGCCCATTGAGGCCAATATTGTCGGACTGTCATTCAGCTATGTTCCGGGAGAGGCTTATTACGTGCCAACTCCTCATGATAAAGAAGGAGCTCAGAAAGTGGTGGAAGAATTCAGGTCGGTATTTGAGAATGCTGAAATCGGAAAAATTGCTCAAAACGCTAAGTACGATGTGCAGATTCTGAAGAATTATGGAGTCGAAGTAAAAGGGCCAATTTTCGACACGATGATTGCCCATTACCTTATCGACCCGGATACAAGACATAATATGGATGTGCTTTCAGAAAACTATCTGAATTACACTCCAATATCGATAACCGAACTGATTGGTAAGAAAAGTGGTCAGCAAGGCACCATGAAAGATGTGCCTGTTCACAAAGTGGTGGAATATGCGGCTGAAGATGCCGACATCACTCTTCAACTTAAAAATATCTTCGCTCCTCAGCTGAATGAAGGCAAAATTCAAAAACTCTTCGATGAGGTTGAAATGCCTCTGATGCATGTGCTGGCCGATGTTGAGTACAACGGGGTGAAAATAGACACGGACACCCTTGCTACCATGTCTAAAGAGCTGGAAGAAGCCAGTGCCATAGCAGAGAAAGAGATTTATGAATTAGCAGGTGAAGAATTCAATGTAGCTTCCCCAAAACAGCTGGGAGTCATTCTCTTTGAAAAACTTCAACTCATAGATAAGCCCAAGAAAACAAAAACAGGTCAGTATGCTACAGGTGAAGACATCCTCTCCAAACTAGCCCTGGAACACGATATTGCCGCCAGAATTCTCGAATTCCGGGAGTATCAGAAATTAAAATCTACCTATGTAGACGCTTTACCGAACATGATCAGCCCTGTGGATGGTCTTGTGCATACTGATTATCGACAGGCTGTGGCGGCAACCGGCCGATTAAGCTCCAATAACCCTAACCTTCAGAACATCCCGATCAGAACAGAGAAGGGCCGGGAGATTCGAAAAGCATTTATCCCGCGTTCAGAAGATTATGTACTGATGGCGGCCGACTACTCTCAGATTGAGTTGAGAATTGTAGCGGCATTTGCTAAAGACAAAAGCATGATTGAAGCCTTCCAATCCGGAAGAGACATTCACTCTACCACTGCCAGCAAGGTTTTTGGCGTGCCCATTGAAGAAGTTGACAGAGACATGAGAAGAAAGGCCAAAGAAGTAAACTTCGGCTTGATCTATGGTATTTCAGCATTTGGTCTGGCTCAGAATATTGGCATTTCCAGAACGGAGGCTCAGCAGATCATTACCGCTTATTTCAATGAGTTTCCTGGAGTGAAGGAGTATATGGATGCCCAGGTGAACAAGGCGCGCGAGTATACTTATGTCGAAACCATTTTAGGCAGAAGAAGATACCTGAGAGACATACATTCCAAAAACATGACTGTGAGAGGTCATGCCGAAAGAAATGCTATTAACGCACCTATTCAGGGAAGCGCAGCGGATATGATCAAGATCGCCATGATCAATATTCATTCCTGGATGCATGAACAAAAACTCAAGTCCAAGATGATTATGCAGGTACACGATGAATTGGTGTTCGATGTACACAAGTCTGAGCTCGATTTAATGAAAGCTAAAATTCCAGAACTGATGAAAAATGCGCTCGAATTAGATGTTCCTATGGAAGTTGAGGTAGGTGTTGGTGAAAACTGGCTTGTAGCCCATTAATTATATGTTTAAAGTTTCTCAAGCCGACATTGAAGCGGCACACGAAAGGATTCGTCCTTTTATTCACAAAACCCCTGTATTAAGCAGTCAGAGCATCAATGAAATGGTTGGTGCTGAGCTCTACTTTAAGTGTGAGAATTTTCAGAAAATAGGGGCATTTAAAGCCCGCGGTGGTATCAATGCTGTTTTTTCTCTGCCGGAAGATCAGCGGAGCAAAGGAGTTGTTACCCATAGTTCGGGAAATCATGCCCAGGCCATTGCTTTGGCCGCGAAAATGGCTGGTATTCCGGCATACATCATTATGCCCAAAACCGCTCCTGAGGTAAAGAAGAAAGCGGTAGCCGGTTATGGTGCCGAAATCACTTTGTGTGAGCCGACCCAACAATCGCGTGAAGAAAATGCGGCCAGAATTCAGGAAGAAACCGGAGCAACCTTTATCTCTCCCTACAACGACTACTCAGTCATCACCGGCCAAGCCAGTTGCGCTAAAGAATTAATTGAAGAACAACCCAATCTCGATACCATCATCGCACCGGTTGGAGGTGGAGGTTTGCTGGCAGGAACTGCGCTTTCGGCTCATTATTACAAACCAGGAATGACAGTTTATGCCGGAGAGCCTGAAGGTGCCAAAGACAGCTACCTCTCTATCCAGGCTGGGGAGATCACCAAAGTGGAAAAGCCTTCCAGCATTGCCGATGGTCTTTTGGCCAGCATGGGCGACAAAAACTTTGAGATCATCAAGGAGCTGGTAAAGGAGGTTTTTCTGGTTACTGATGAGGAAATTATAGAAGCCATGCGCATCATCTGGGAACGAATGAAGATTGTGATTGAACCTTCCTGTGCCGTACCATTTGCTGCGATTCTAAAGAATAAAGAAGTCTTCAAGGGTAAAAAAGTAGGGGTGATTTTGACCGGGGGAAATGTGGATTTGGCTAAGCTGCCGTTTTGATCCTGGACTCCTCTGTTACTCCGTCACACTGACCTTGTTTCAGGATCCTCAGATTCGTTGCCAAACTTTGTTATTGGCCCAACAGATTCCGAAACAAGTTCGGAATGACGTATACAGTACTAGCATCGTCATCCTGAATTTATTTCAGGATCTGTTGGAAGGATATTGAAACAAGATGGAATCTGATAGTGTGTTTGGGCATACTTAGAAGTGACGAGTTATTTGATCCTCACAAATCATGCTTAAGGTCGATTCCAATGGACTCAGAAAGATCATCAAGCGCAGGGTTAAACTCCTTTATCAGGTTCCATTTCCAGTCCTTATGCCAATTCTTAAGTTGCTTTTCTTTCGATATTGCTTCTTCTATAAAAGTGAAAGACTCATAATAGACCAAATCAATACAGTTATACTTTTTTGTAAACTTAGATCCACTGCCTGATTTATGTTCTAAGACTCTCGATATTAAATCTGAGGTGACCCCAATGTAAAGAACTGTTCTGTTCTTATTGGTCATAATGTATGTGCTTCCTCCTTTGGCCATAGCACTAAAATTAAGGATTCCGAAACAAGTTCGAAGTATCGCCAAAAATAACGGCACCGTCATCCTGAATTTATTTCAGGATCTGCACGAAATATATTGATCAGCATAACCAAAAAAAGGTCAGGAATGGCAGTATAACTTGGTTCAGGCACTTACCAGTAGGGATTCCGAAACAAGTTCGGAATGACGGGTAACCAATACTGAACTACAAAACCTCCGCCAAATATCTGGCCGTATGATTCTCGTCATTAAGCTCCACCATATCTTCAGGTGTTCCGGCAAAGCAGACCTTGCCACCTTCTTCACCACCTTCAGGACCTAAATCCACAATCCAGTCTGCACATTTGATCACTTCTGTGTTGTGCTCAATGATAAGAACCGAGTTACCCTGTTCTATGAGGGCATTGATGGAAAGCATTAGTTTGCTGATGTCATGGAAGTGTAAGCCTGTTGTCGGCTCATCGAAAATAAAGAGGATATGGTCTTTGCTGGTACCTTTTCCTTTACCCAGGAAATAGGCCAGCTTTACCCTTTGTGCTTCTCCGCCACTGAGTGAATTGGAAGATTGCCCCAGGCGAATGTAGCCCAAACCAACCTCCTGTAATGGCGCCAGTTTGTTGATGATAGACTTTTCATCCTTAAAGAAATCCATGGCGTCATCAATGGTCATGTCCAGCACTTCGGCAATGTTTTTCTCGTTGTATTTCACTTCGAGAATTTCCTGCTTAAAGCGTTGGCCTTTGCAGCTTTCACAGGTCAGGTGAATGTCTGCCATGAACTGCATTTCTATCTTCACCACACCCTCGCCCTGGCAGGTCTCACATCTTCCGCCATCCACATTGAAGGAGAAGAAAGCGGGTTTATAGTTTCTTTGTTTGGAGATTGGCTGGTCTGTGAACAATTGTCTGATGGCATCATAGGCCTTCACATAAGTGACCGGATTAGAGCGAGATGATTTGCCAATCGGATTCTGATCTACAAACTCAATCTGTGTCACTTTTTTCAGGCTGCCCTCCAGGCTTTCCATTTTACCGGTTTGCTCGCCAACCGTACCCAGCATTTTGCCTAAAGCCGGGTAGAGAATTCGTTTAATAAGTGTTGATTTACCTGAACCACTGACTCCCGTCACAACGGTCAATACACCCAGTGGAATTTCTGCCTCCACATTCTTCAGGTTATTCTCGCGGGCTCCTTTGATGATGATCTTATCGTTCCATTTTCTGCGTCTTTTGGGTACTTCCATCCGGTCGGTACCATTCAGAAAACGGGCAGTATGCGTATTGCCCTGAACCAATAAATCCGTCAGGCTTCCCTGAAAGACCAGTTCTCCTCCATGGGAACCGGCATCGGGACCGATGTCAATGATTTCATCGGCAGCCTGCATTACCTTTTCCTCATGCTCCACCACGACCACGGTATTGCCCAAATCCCGGAGAGATTTCAGCACTGAAATCAATCGGTCAGTATCTCTTGGGTGAAGACCTATACTTGGCTCATCCAGAATATACATGGAACCCACCAAAGCACTACCCAGAGAGGTGGCGAGTTTAATTCTTTGATATTCTCCTCCTGAAAGGGTATTGGTTAATCTATTCAGGGTCAAATAGCCCAGACCAACACGCTGGAGGTAGTCAATTCTGTTTCTGATCTCCTTCAACAGTCTGCCGGCTACCTTCTGCTCGTGCTGAGTCAGCTCCAACTGGTCAAAAAAGGCCGTGAGTCTGTCAATCGGCATCAAAACCAGGTCGGTGATAGACTTCTTGTTGATTTTGACATAGGCCGCATCTCCACGCAGTCTTGTGCCTTTACACTCCGGACAATTGGTTCGGCCTCTGTATCGGGAAAGCATAACCCGGTACTGAATTTTATGTGTCTTCGATTCGAGGTATTCGAAGAACTTATTAAGTCCTTTAAAGTATTTATTGCCAGTCCAAAGTACTTCCTGCTCCTCTGTAGTCAGATCGCTATAGGCCCTGTGAATCGGGAAATCGAACTCAATACCATGCTTCAAAAGCGGGTCGAGCCATTTTCTCATGGTTTCACTTCTCCAGGGCGCAATGGCTCCTTCATAGACAGAAAGAGACTTATCAGGAATAACCAGATCGGGATCTATTCCTAAAACCTTACCGAAGCCCTCGCAGCGTTTACAGGCACCGAATGGATTATTGAACGTGAAGAGGTTAACGCTAGGCTCTTCGAACAGCATTCCATCGGCCTCAAACCTGTCCGAGAAATTCGTTCTTCCTTCCCCGGGAATCTCTACGATACAATCTCCCTGGCCTTCAAACAAAGCGGTTTGTACCGAATCGCTAAAACGGAACTGGGTATCTTCATCATGCTGAACCACTCCCCGGTCGATCAGGATTTCAATATCCTCTTCTTTCAGATCCTTTGGCTTTTCTAACAGTTCTTCAATGAAATGTGGCTGACCGGAATAAATTACTCTGGTATAACCTTTCTGAAGCAGAATATTCAACTCTTCTTCCAGGCTTCTTTCGTCTTTGGTGATCAGCGGGCAAAGGATCATGAGCTTGGTGCCCTCTTCCTTCGAGAGAATAAACTCTACTATGCTGGTAACACTATCTCTCTGAACCTCATTGCCGCTAATCGGGGAATAGGTTTTGCCTATTCTGGCGAAAAGCAGTTTGAGGTAATCATAAATTTCTGTGGTGGTGCCCACAGTAGAACGAGGGTTTCGGGTACTCACCTTTTGCTCAATGGCTATGGCTGGGGAAACACCTTTGATATAATCTACTTCTGGCTTTTCCATTCTGCCCAGAAACTGTCGGGCATAACTGCTCAGACTTTCCACATACATGCGCTGTCCCTCGGCAAAAAGGGTATCAAAGGCGAGTGAAGATTTACCCGAACCTGAAAGTCCTGTAACCACCACCAATTTGTTCCTTGGAATGGCCACACTAAGGTTTTTCAGGTTATTGACGCGTGCCCCTTTGATGATGATAAACTCCTTAGGGTCAAGCTGATCGATAGGGGTTTGTTCTAAAGCAGTTGTTTTTGACATGAGATTGCAAAGATAACAGAGCTGATTGCTAAATAGTTGAATTGAATTAAGTCTTTTAGACGGAATAAATCAGCGGTATTTTGGCATAATCATTGCGATATGTTTGGAGTCTCGAAAAGATTCACATGAAAAAAGAAAACGAAAGAAATAGTTAACAAATTTGCTTTGTTTTCAACTTTTAATACATTTGAAGCTATTCGTATAAAAATTGTCTAACCCCTAACCAGCACAATATGATATAAACCTCTACGTTAACCTAACATTAAATAACATGAGGAAATATACTGTAAGCGATAGCCAATTGATATCGCAGTATAAAAATGGTAACGAAGAGGCGTTCGCTACACTGGTAAACCGTCACAAAAAGAAAATCTACACCACCATTTACATGATCGTTCGCGATCAGTATCTGGCAGAAGACCTGATGCAGGAGGTGTTTGTCAAAGTTGTAAAGACCGTGAAGAGTGGCCGATACAATGAAGAAGGCAAATTTCTACCCTGGGTTAGCCGCATAGCGCACAATTTAGCCATTGATAATTTCAGGAAAGCAAAACGTTACCCAACCATTGTTATGGAAGACGGTAGCAGCGTTTTCAATACTTTAGAATTCTCTGAAGACTCTATAGAGTCCAGACAGATAAAAGAAGATACTCACGCGCTACTCCGCGATTTGATTAAAGAATTGCCGGATTCGCAACGTGAGGTGTTAATGATGAGACATTATATGCAAATGAGCTTTCAGGAAATTGCCGACACCACAGGTGTAAGCATCAATACTGCTCTGGGTCGTATGCGATATGCGCTCATCAACCTTAGAAAAAAGATGGACAAAAAGAACATTGCCTATGATCAAAACCTTTACCCAAGATGACTTAGTACGTTACATTTACGAAGAAACCTCTGAAGAGGAAAATGCTGAACTGATCAGCGCCATGTTGTTCGATGAAGACCTGGAGAAAAATTATATAGGCCTGAAGGAAGTAGTTTCTGGCCTGGATGCCTCCATGAAAGAACCTTCGGACAAGGCAATTGATGCCATACTCAGTTATTCCAAATCATACCACCTGCATTCCGTTGAATAGCTTATTTTAGCGGCATGACAAGGAAAGAAAGGTACGATGCATTTGTAACCTACTTTAAGGAAAATCAGCCAGAGGCTGAAACAGAATTGAACTACAGCAACCCGTTTGAATTACTGGTTGCTGTTGTTTTATCTGCCCAGTGCACCGATGTGCGCATCAATAAGGTAACCCCTAAACTCTTTGAGGACTTCCCGACTCCGGAACATCTGGCTACCTCAAATTTTGACGAACTCTTCCCTTACATTAAATCCGTTTCCTACCCCAACAATAAAACCAAACACCTTTTAGGTTTGGGTAAAATGCTGGTGGAAGACTTCAACTCCCAAATTCCGGAAACCATAGAAGATTTGCAGAAGTTGCCGGGTGTGGGCAGAAAAACCGCCAATGTCATTACTTCTGTGATCTGGAACCAGCCTTCTATGGCTGTAGATACCCATGTATACAGGGTTTCCAAACGACTGGGGCTTGTCAATCTAAATGCATCTACCCCGTTGGCGGTGGAAAAACAATTGGTGAAGCACCTGGATAAGGAGGTGATACCCAAGGCACATCACTGGCTTATTCTACATGGCCGCTATGTTTGCCTGGCCAGAAAACCCAAGTGCGAAGAATGCAATCTCATCCACTTCTGCCGTTATTTTGAGAAGAAGGAGAAAATCCTGAAATAGTTAATTTTCGTACTTTAGACCAGTGGGGCAGCGCATTTTATACATTCACCAATACTTTAAAACTCCTCAGGAAGGTGGAGCCATACGCTCTTATTACCTGGCCAAGGGATTGGTTGAAAATGGTTTTGAAGTGGAAATGTTAACCACCCATAATGAAGCCATTTATACCAAAGCCGTTATAGACGGAATTAAGGTTCATTATCTGCCGGTCAAATATTCGAATGAAATGGGCTTTATTCAGAGGGTTTGGTCCTTTCTGATGTTTGTGAGATTGGCGAAACGATATATCAAAAACATTCCAAACATTGACAAAGCCTACATTACCAGCACTCCTTTAACTGTTGGCTTGATTGGACTTTGGCTGAAAAGAAAAAGACAAATTCCATTCATTTTCGAGGTCAGAGATTTATGGCCTACTGCCCCCATTGAACTGGGTGCCATCAAGGGTAAACCATTCAAAAATTATCTCTACAGCCTTGAAAGAAAGATTTACCAGGGTTCTGAGAAAATTGTTGCGCTTTCTCCCGGTATGCGCGACTGGATTAAACAGGTTGCTCCGGAAAAGGAAGTCTTCATGATTCCCAACATGGCCGATTGCCAGTTCTTTAAAAAGGAACTTAAGGATCCTAAGCTCATAGAGTTCTATCATGCCCAAAGGCCATTCGTGATTACCTATCTGGGTAGTATTGGGGTGACCAACCATTTGGAATATTTTCTGGATATAGCTGCTGAAAGTAAAAAGCAGGGCCTGAATATTGATTTTAAGGTGGTGGGCCAAGGCTCACGTTTGAGTAAAATCAAGCTGGAGGCCTATATCAGAAAGCTTTCTAATGTAGAATTCATCGGCCATCAGAATAAGGAGGGAGTAAAGAGAATATTAAATGTGACGGATGCTACTTATGTTTCCTTCGCCAATATTCCTGTGCTTTCGACCAACAGCCCAAACAAGATGTTCGATAGTCTGGCTTCGGGCAAGCTCACCATTGTTAATTCCAATGGCTGGACAAAGGACCTGGTAGAACAATACAAATGTGGTTTCTATGCCAACCCGGAAGATCCGAAAGACTTTATGAACAAGCTCGCTCCTTTCCTTACTGAAAAGGATCTGCTGGAGACTTATAAAAACAATGCAAGGCAAATTGCTGAGAATCTTTATTCAAGAAAGCTGCAGGTGGAGAAACTGACGAAGGTTTTAAATAATGAAAGCCAGATCAGAACTAGCGGGAACGAGGTCTATATTTTGACTGCGTGAGAATCTTCTGAGCATCTGTTTCTTTCATCAAATCCACAAAGTCGACTTCCGTTTCTTCCTGATAAGCCTTCACAATCTGCCAGCCCAACCACTGACCTATTCGACCTGGTGCTCGTTTATCGATTTCCAATACATTAGGCCTTTCTTCGATGTAACGGGTAATATGTACTGGCTGCTGGCTGTATAACAGTTTCTCTTCAAGGAAATGATTCCAGATTACTGCTTCACTCACCGTGGCATTGGCCAAATCCTGCTGAGAATAACCAACAATGAGACTATCAGCAGTGCAGGGGAGCATTTGTTTAGCAAAGGCAAAGGCCTTTCCATAATAGATCATCTCATCCAAAACAGACCGCTGCTTTTCATCTTTAGTCTGATTATATGCCTGTGACATAAATTGCATCAACTGTGGTATAAGATGCTTGGGAGTTAATCTCTTGAGAATGTAGTCATAAACATTTGGTCGGTAAGAAGCCTCTTCTCCCAGGTAGTAGTCCAATCCGATAACCAGAAGCGAATCAGAAATATAAATATCCCGTCCGAATGCAGAATAAACAGTTTGCACTTTTGGTGCTTCAAATTCCGGATAAAAGCTTTTAAGCCTTGCAAAGGCCTGATCCAACTCATAGGCCACTTCCTGAGCGTTAATCAGACGAATGGTTTCCTGATAGAGCGTATCTATATGCGGGTTCTGAAGAAGTTGAAAGTCCTCCTCTAAAAGCCCTTCTGGTGTCTGAAAATTGAAAACGAATTTGAAAAAGTCGAATTCTGCCGGATTGGTCTGCAAATAGGTATCTATGGATTGAGTAGATGTCAAATCTTCAATTCTTGAAGTCGAGAGCAAATTGTAGATGTCCTGCAGGCTCCTATTTCTGTTGGCGTTCAGGTATTCAAAAGTCAAATACTCTCGAATCTCCCGGTTCTCGTCTAACTGATCTTGAAAACTCTGAAATGATTTAGCCTTAAAAATGGCCTTTACTTTGGGTACCTGAGTGAATTTGAGCAACTCATTGAGGAAGTTCTCCCTGGGCACCAAATCGGCATAGCCAAAGAAATAATCGCGAATAACGGGGTATTCATTAAAGAAATCTTGTAGTTCTTGTTTTGTCTCAATCTGATAGATGGTGTGAGTCAGGTCTTCAAAGTCGAGATCAATGTCTACATTGCTTAAGTCCACTTCTTCATTACAATCCTTTTCATTGGAACAGGCCACAAAAAACAGTGCGATTAGCAAAAAAGACCAGCGTTTCAACATCCTCATTTTTTAATTGACAAAACTATTCATTTATTTTATCCCACATGAAAAAACTGCTTCTCTCAGCAATATTTGCCCTCTTTTTAATCAGTACTTCTCAAGCTCAAGTCGGGGACTACAGAATTGGAATAACGGTAGGGCCAACCATTTCTTATGTCCGAACCAGCACAGACGGGAATTCAACTTCTGTTGAGAGGGATGGCTCACAGGTGAAATTCTTGTTGGGAGCCTTTGTGGATGTCCCATTTAAGGACAATTATTACTTCCATATGGGGATTAATTATGCAGGCAGGTCTACCAAAATCATTCTGGACGATCCAGCCTTCTTCGGAGGAACCCCAACCAGTGCAAGCTATGATCATGAGTACTTGCAGGTTCCGGCCCTTCTGAAGCTATACACCAACGAAATCATGTTGGACACTAAGTTGTTTTTCAACTTTGGGATAATACCAGAGATCAGGCTGAATACCACCAATAAAGTAGATGGAATCAACCCCATCACTCAATTTCAAAGTTTCGATATAAGTGGCAATTTTGGAGGAGGTATTGAAAGAGCCATTGGAGTGAACACCAACGTTTTTGCTGCACTCAACTATAATATTGGTTTCCTGAATCAGGTGAAAGAACAAACCAATGCGCTAGATGATCTAAAAATCAAGAACAACCTGATCGCCATCGAATTCGGTATCAAGTTCTAATAAAAAACCCCAACTCATTGCTGAATTGGGGTTTCTTATTTGTTGTAGGTATCTCTTAGGCTTTGAGTTCAATCTCTTCTCCCATTTTATTATAAAATGTGAATTGACTTAAGCTCAATGAACTGTCCTTTTCGATTTTCACCCAGGTATGATACTTTCTATACCACTGCCATCTTTTTGAGAATACACCTTTTGTGAAATAAGCATGCAGGAATGGATGCAATGACACAGTGATATTCTTTTCATTCTGAGTGGTAAGTATGTAATCCAGGTTCTTTTCTACCTGATCTGAAACCATAATGGTTGCACTTACTGTGCCTGTACCGTTACAGGTTGGGCAAACCTCACGAGTGGTAATGTTCAACTCAGGTCTTACTCTTTGACGAGTAATCTGCATAAGACCAAACTTGGTCAGAGGAAGAATGGTGTTCTTGGCTCTATCAGTATCCATGAGATTCTTCATTTCTGCATAAAGCCTTTTCTTATTATCAGGCTTGCGCATATCAATGAAGTCGATGACAATAATGCCACCCATATCACGAAGTCTTAACTGACGGGCAATTTCCTTGGCCGCTTCAAGGTTTACAGCCAAAGCTGTAGACTCCTGATCTTCACCGGCATTGGATTTGTTTCCACTGTTCACGTCTATCACATGAAGCGCTTCAGTGTGCTCGATAATCAGATAACCACCTTTAGGAAGGCTCACTGATTTACCAAAAAGAGATTTCAGTTGCTTTTCAATGCCAAAAGCCTCGAAAATCTTGGCTTTTCCATTGTATAGCTTAACAATCTTTTCTTTATCCGGAGCAATCTTTCTGATATACTCCCTGATCTCATCATGTATTTCCTTATCGTCTGTAACCAGGCTGTCGAAAGACTCATTCAGAATATCTCTGAGGAGCGATGAGGCACGGCTCATCTCACCAATAACCTTCTCCCTTGGCTTAACGGAATGAAGCTTTTTCATGCCCTCCTTCCAGGTTTCTTCGAGGTTTCTTAAGTCTTTGTCTAATTCAGTTACGTTCTTGCCCTTGGCTACGGTGCGAATAATACAGCCAAAGTTTTCCGGTTTAATAGATGAGATTAAACGCAATAAGCGTTTCCTTTCCTCTCCATCAGTAATCTTCTTAGATATGTTGATGGAATTGGAGAATGGCACTAAAACCATATAGCGCCCAGCTATCGACAACTCACAGGTAAGTCGGGGCCCTTTTGTGGAGATTGGTTCTTTGACAATCTGAACCAGAATCTGCTGACCTTTGGTCAACACCTGGCTCATTTTCCCAAGCTTATTGATATCAGGTTCGTTCTTGAAATTGGCAAGAGAACCGGATGTGTGCTTGTTGGAAAGTGCCTTTTTGCTGTATTTATTCAGCGACCTGATTTGTGGACCTAAGTCCAGATAATGCAGGAAAGCATCTTTCTCGTATCCTATATCAATGAACGCAGCATTTAATCCCGGTACAATTTTCTTTACTGTTCCGAGATAAATGTCTCCGACTTTAAACTTGTTCTCATCATTATCATGATGGAACTCAGTTAAATTCTTTTCCTTAAGAAGGGCTATACGACTACCGTTCGGAGTTGAATTAATAATTAATTCATTACTCAACGTAGTAGAGGTTAATGTTAAAAATAGAACGAAAATGGGGGTTTGGAGCCCCCTCACAGAAGATTACTTCTTCTTATGTCTGTTCTTTCTTAGCCTCTTCTTTCTCTTGTGAGTAGAAATCTTATGTCTTTTTCTTTTTTTACCGCAAGGCATAATCTTAATGTTTTAATGTTTTTACTTAATTCTTTCCAGATACTCATTTGCAGCGGTCAGAACCTGCTCAGGAGCATCTAATGTTAATATTTTATCGAACTGTGCCTTGGCCTTCACCATTTGTCCGGCTTCAAAATAGCACACGCCCAAAAAGAAGTTTCCTTCCATATGGTTGGGATAATATTCAACCAGAGACTGGAAACGCTCAATTCCATTTTCAAACTGACCGGTTTGAATGGACATTCTTCCCATGCTCATTAAAGCTTTTTCGTTTTTCGGGTCTTCCTGAATGATTTCCCTCAACATCATAATTCCCTGCATCGGACTTGGACCAGCTATATAAGTCATAGCTATGTTATGTTTTACATCCAGATTGCTGGGTTCAGCTTCGAGCACTTTTTGGTAAGCTTCTCTGGCTTTATTTCCCAATAAAGTTATTTTGTGCTCATCCAGGGCAAATGTAAATGCCTCAAAATAAGCGTCACCGGCCTTCTGCCAGTCATTAATTTTATTAAACCTTTCTGCGAACTGGCCAGCGTAATAAGCCGCACTGTCGTACTGGTTAATTTCCATGAACACCGCCATTAATGAGTCTAATGCCTCATTATTTGGCTGAATGTTCTGATTTACAATTAATTGACCCTTCCAGTAGTCAATTTTAGGTTGAATTTCCTCAGGTATTTCAGAACTATGGTCTACCACTCCTCCGGGAGCAGCTTCGTCCAAAAACTCTGTTGGCTTCCCATTATCATTGTCAACAACTATCCGTGGCAAACTATATAAGCCAATGATAGCCGCTAGGGCAACAACAATGAGAATTACCTGATTTTTATTCATAAAGCCCAAGGGCTCTTTTAGCTATTTGCAGCTTTCACTTTAGAGCTAGCTTTTACTTGCTCAATAAAAACTTTTGACGGCTTAAAGCTTGGCACAAAGTGCTCGTCAATTACAATCGCTGTGTTTTTAGAAATATTACGAGCAATTTTCTTCGCTCTTTTCTTATTCACAAAGCTTCCAAACCCTCTTACATAAATGTTCTCACCCTCAGCCATCGAATCTTTAACCACAGCAAAAAGAGTCTCAACAGTTGTAGTAACATCAGATCTATCGATACCTGTTTTGTCCGCGATCTGATTGATAACATCTGCTTTAGTCACTGTATTCTTCTTTTAGTTAATAAAACTTTATAAAAAACTTATTCCCAGTTATTTTGGCCTGCAAAATTAAGGGATCAGGTCTAATAATAAAACCTATTCCTAAAAAATTCTATAAAGGCACTTGCTGAAACTAAGACTGACTAGGTGGAGAGAGAAATATTTGTAAATCAATTAATTAAGTGGTACCGCCATCAGAAGAGGGATTTGCCATGGAGACACACGCAAGACCCATACAAAATTTGGCTCTCTGAGATAATTCTTCAACAAACCAGAGTAAACCAGGGAATGCCCTATTATCTCCGCTTTGTTGAGACCTTCCCAACCGTTCATGATCTGGCGGCCGCCTCAGAGCAGGAAGTATTAAGGCTTTGGCAGGGACTAGGCTACTATTCTCGTGCCAGAAACCTGCATGCCTGCTCTCAAATGGTGGTAAATGAGTATGATGGAAGCTTCCCGGAATCGTTCGATGAATTGCTCAAATTGAAAGGAATTGGCAGATACACTGCAGCAGCCATAGCATCAATGGCATTCAATGAGCCAAATGCAGTTGTCGATGGAAACGTGTATCGTGTACTATCCAGAGTATTCGGTCTATATGATGATATATCAGAAAACAAATCGGCCAAAGTATTTGAAAAGCTAGCCAACGAGCTAATTCCTCAAGAAAATCCGGGAGAATACAATCAGGCGATAATGGATTTTGGAGCCATTCAGTGCACTCCAAAAAGTCCATCTTGTGCTATTTGCCCTTTGAATGGAAGTTGTTTTGCCTTCAATAAAGGAGAAATTGACACACTACCGGTAAAAACCAAAAAGGTGAAGGTGAAGAGACTGTACTTCAACTACATCATCTTTGAACATGGTGAAAACCTACTGATGCATGAAAGAACAGGTAAGGACATCTGGCAAGGTCTTCATCAATTTTATCTTATTTCAACTACACATCAGTTGAAAGAAGAAGAGGTTTTGAAGCAGATTCCTCAAGTAGAAGGATTAGAGGTTGAAGACATTTCAGGAGAAGTTAAGCACGTATTAACGCACAGGCAGATTTTCGCCAGATTTTTTAGGCTTCGGGTGAATGAATTAGATACCTTTGCCATTATTCAGAATGAATTGAACCTGAAAGCTTACAATCTCCATGAGATTCATCAGTTACCTAAGCCAATTCTTATTGATAACTATTTGAAAATGGAAATCTTTTAGTTATTTTTATTCAATTCAATCTTTAAATAATAGATACTATGTCAGGAGTAAATAAAGTAATTCTCGTTGGAAATTTGGGTAAAGACCCGGAAGTAAGACACTTGGATAATGGTCGTGCAGTAGCTAATTTTTCTATCGCTACCAGCGAAGTTTACAAAAACAAACAAGGTGAAAGGGTAACCAACACCGAGTGGCATAACGTAGTGCTTTGGACACCTCTTGCTGAAATTGCCGAGAAGTTTTTAAAAAAGGGTTCTCAGGTGTATATTGAAGGTAAGTTGACTACGCGTTCATGGGACGATCAGGATGGTAACAAAAGGTATACAACGGAAGTTGTAGGTCGGGAATTGACACTTTTGGGCAGCCGTGCTGATGGTGGTTCCAGCGATAGTGGTAGCAATATGGCAGAAAGCCCCGTTTCTAACATCCCTGAAGACGATACGGATGACCTGCCCTTCTAATGTGGGACTAAAAGTTATATTTTGATAACACCAGACGAACCTGAGCCGAGTTTGGCGCTTCTATTACAACTCTCAGAGTTGAACACTTCCTATCTGGTGATCAATGTGCTTGCATTTGTATTGCTCATTATTTCTTCTGCCCTGATTTCAGGGTCTGAAGTGGCCTTCTTTTCTCTGGACAGTAATCAGCTCTCCACTTTGGAAAAGGAGCAATCGGCAACCAGCCATTCCATCATAAAGCTTTTGCACAGAAAGCGCTACCTGCTGGCTACCATACTCATCCTCAATAACCTGGTGAACATTGCCATTGTCACCATTTCTACCTTTTTCACCTGGGCCGTTGTGGGTACCAAAACCACTGAGGGCATTGTGATAGTGACATTGTCGGCCATAGTCACTTTTGTGATTCTCTTCTTCGGAGAAGTGGTTCCAAAGAACTTTGCCAACCAACATAATGAAAAGTTTGCCCGCACCACAGCACGGGCACTTGTCCTTCTGGAAAGAATTTTGCGCCCATTCTCATGGATCTTGATTTCAGTAACCAACATCATTGAAAAAAATGTTGAAAAGAAAGGCGTAGACCTGACGGTTGATGAATTGAACCATGCCTTGGAAATTACCACAGGAGATGATACTACTGAGGAGGAAAAAGGAATTCTGAAAGGCATTGTAAACTTCAGCACACTTTCTGTAAGACAAGTGATGAAGTCACGGATGGATATTACAGCTGTAGATATTGAGCTGGATTTTCATGAGTTGATGGATAAAATCAACAAAAGCGGCTTCTCCAGGATACCTGTATACAACGAAACCATAGACAAAATCGAAGGGGTTCTCTACATTAAAGATCTCATTGCCCATGTAGACAAGGACGATACATTCGCCTGGCAAACCTTGCTTAGACCTGGTTTCTTTATTCCTGAAAATAAAAAGGTAGACTCTCTATTGAAGGACTTTCAGGAACAGCGCGTTCACATGGCTATTGTGGTAGATGAATATGGAGGAACATCTGGCCTCATCACCCTGGAAGACATTATTGAAGAGATTGTTGGCGAAATCAACGATGAGTATGATGACGAAGACATTGCCTTTAACAAGCTGGATAATTCAACCTTCGTATTTGAGGGAAAAACCAGCCTGAACGATTTCTGCAAAATTATTGGAGTTGAACCTTCGGAATTCGATAGTGTAAAGGGTGAAAGCGAATCCTTAGGCGGACTTTTGCTGGAAATTGGTGGCAAGCTTCCCCGTGCCGGAGAGAAAATTGAGTTTGCCAGATTCCTGTTTACTATCGTTGCAGTAGACTTAAGGCGCATTAAACGCGTTAGGGTATTGATAAGACCAAAAACTTCGTGAGGAAGGTAATCAATCTGTTATTAGTACTATTCATAACCCTTTGTACTCTGCTGAGCTGCAAAGAGGATGTCTATTTACCCAAGCCAAAGGGCTATAATCGAATTGATTTACCCGAACCCAGATATCAGATTCTGCCTGACTCCTTTCCTTATAAGTTTCAATATTCCGCTTATTCTGAATTGTCTGGTGATGATTCACCCAGTGCAGATCGCTATTGGATTAACCTGAAATACCCGCAATTCGATGCCATTGTTCAGATCACCTATAAGAATCTCGTTGATCCAAAGAATAAGCCCGAAGTGTTATTGAATGAAGCCTTTGAGCTGGCCATGAAGCACAATGTAAAGGCCTATGGTATAGAAGAAAGCCTGATTCAGATTCCAAACGGGCAGGTGGCCAGTGTCACAGAACTGGAGGGGGAGGTACCCACGCAGTTTCAGTTTTTCACCTCAGACAGCACTCACCATTTTTTCAGAGGAGCTCTTTATTTCAATACCGCTACCAAGAACGACTCTCTGGCTCCCGTCATAGAATTCATTAAGAAAGATATGATGCATTTGCTCAATAGTTTCGAATGGAAGTACTGACCCCGACCTTAATGGGTGAGTGATGAAGCTAAGTCCCCTTCAGGGGATTTAGGGGTGTGTTTTATTGAGAAACCTTTAAGACAAAGATGCTTCGGCTTCGCTCAGCAGGGAAAAAAATCTGATAATACGAGCAGCGTATCCACAATCTCTATTAATTTCATCCGATGCCTGCATTCTTCGATACAAGCATAGAGTTCCTCAAAGGCGTTGGTCCGCAGAAAGCTGCCCTCATTGGTAAAGAGATGGGCCTGTTTACCTATGGCGACCTGATTCAACATTACCCCTTCCGCTACGAAGACCGCACCCAATTCCATTCCATTGAAAGTGTTCATGCAGACATGCCTTTTGTGCAGATCAAAGGACGCATTACCAAAATGGAAACCGTGGGAGAAGGTGGAAAGAAGCGGCTGGTAGCACGTTTCGAAGACGATACCGAAGCCATGGAACTGGTCTGGTTCAAGGGTATTCAGTGGGTAGTAAAGAAGCTCAAGCTTGGGGTAGATTATGTGGTGTTTGGTAAGCCAGCGGTTTTCGGCAGAAAGGTGAATATTGCCCACCCCGAAATTGAAATACTCACCACCCAGAACGAAAAAGCCGCCTTCCTCCAACCGGTGTATCATACCTCTGAGAAAATGAAGGCCAAATACATCGATTCGAAGGCCATTTCGAAGATGATCCGCCAGGTGATTCTTCAGGCCGAAGGGCAGATTTTCGAGACTCTTCCTGAAAATCTGCTTCAGCAATTTGGCCTCATCGAAAAGAAATACGCCCTTTGGCACATTCATTTTCCTTCAAATACAGAACTGCTTCAAAAGGCGCAGTTCAGACTGAAATTTGAAGAGTTCTTCTTCATTCAATTGAAATTGTTGAAAATGAAGGTCACCCGAATCGATAAGTTCAAGGGGCAAATATTTAACGATTCGGCCTTACTTACAGAGTTCTACAACAAACACCTTCCCTTCGACCTGACCAATGCGCAGAAACGCGTGATCCGTGAGATTTATCAGGACATGAAATCGGGCAGGCAAATGAACCGACTGCTTCAGGGAGATGTAGGTTCGGGTAAAACCATTGTGGCCTTTATCTGCATGCTGCTGGTGGTGAGCTCTGGTGCTCAGGCCTCCATGATGGCTCCAACGGAAATTCTGGCCGATCAGCATTATGAAGGCCTGAAGGAATATGCCGATCTGCTGGGAATTAAAATTGCCAAGCTTACAGGCTCCTCGAAGGCTGCCGAAAGACGGGTTATTCATGAGGCCCTGGAAGATGGTTCTTTGCAAATACTCGTAGGCACTCATGCCTTGATAGAAGACAAAGTACAGTTCCAAAATCTGGGACTGGCGATTATAGATGAACAGCATCGCTTTGGAGTAGCTCAAAGAGCCAAGCTCTGGAGTAAAAATGCTACCCAGTTCCCTCATATACTCGTGATGACAGCCACACCAATTCCCCGCACTTTGGCCATGACGGTTTATGGAGACCTGGACGTATCCATCATTGATGAATTACCTGCCGGAAGAAAACCCATTCAGACCATTCATGAATATGATGGTAAGCGACTGCAGGTTTTTGGCTTTATGAAAAAGGAAATTGCCAAAGGCCGGCAAATCTATGTGGTGTATCCGCTCATTGAAGAATCTGAAAAGCTGGATCTGAAAGACCTCATGGACGGCTACGAAAGCATTGCCCGGGCTTTCCCTGACAACCACATCAGCATAGTGCATGGCAAAATGAAGCCGCAAGACAAGGACTTTGAAATGCAGCGCTTTGTGAAACACGAAACCCAGATTATGGTCGCTACCACTGTCATTGAAGTGGGTGTAAACGTGCCAAATGCTTCCGTTATGGTCATAGAAAATGCAGAGCGTTTTGGGTTGGCACAATTGCATCAGCTTAGAGGACGCGTTGGCCGTGGTGCTGACCAGTCTTACTGTATCTTAATGACAGATTACAAACTGAGTAAGGAAGCCCGCATCCGAATAGACACCATGGTGAAAACCAATAATGGTTTTGAAATTGCCGATGTGGACCTCAGACTCCGTGGCCCGGGAGATATTACAGGCACCCAGCAAAGCGGTGTGCTCGACCTACTTATTGCAGACATTTCTAAGGATACCAAAATCCTCCAAGCAGCCCGCAATGCCGCCAGCGACATCCTGGGAGCCGACCCTGACCTAAGCTCAGACCAAAACCGTAACATTTTGAGACACATTAAATCGCTCAAAAAGACTACGGTGAATTGGGGGAGGATAAGCTAGTCACTGACCAAAAAAGCATAAAATGCTATGAAATACATTAATCTATCTGTGAATAAATTTCACTATTTTGGTTTCCATGGCAAAAAAACCACACATAAAGCTTAACTCTAAACTCCAAAATGAGCCAACTCAAACCATGAAGTTCAATTATGGAGGGGGGGGATGATGAAGATAAGCAAGAAGAACCGGACTATCTACCAATGATAGATACGTTCAGAAGGTCGTTAGCCCGATTGAATATTGACCTGACTGCAAGAAGGCAGGAGCGAAATGAAGCCCTACAGATTCCCGCTCACATCGATTACATACAAATCAGGTTTCAGGATCAGTTCAACATCAAAAAATTCTATCAAAGCTGGTACAACGATTTTGGCTTATTGGGTGTGAACTTTTCTCATTTCAATCGGGAAGTATTATTTGCTGTAGTGGATCAGGATAAGTTTGCCGCTTTCTTGCAAGACATTCAAAATTTTATCCTGAAAGAATCCGGTGAAAATAATCAGGTAGAGTACAGAGGGAAAGTAAAATTCATTAGGGACTTTAAACTATTAACCACACAGGATATTCTTGATTATCAGAACAGAGTTGAGTTGATGAACTTTAAATTGATAGAGTTTCCTGCTGGTTCAGAGGATGCCACTACTATTTACAGTCGTTTGCGGCAGTACCTTACAGAGAATGAATATGGACACCGCTTAATTGAAGATACCGGCATACTTGAAGTATTTGGTGCTTCACAGGAGAGGATTGAAGAAATGGCCAAAAACTTTGATATTCTACTAAGTGTAACTTCTTCTTTGTCAACTGTTGTTCGCCCTTCAGAACTCAATACGGTTGAAAGAGTTTACGGCTTTGAAATCTACAACGCTGATGAGGATCTCCCTATTATTGGCATTTTGGACACCGGAATAAGCAACACTACCCCATTAGCTCCTATATTGATAAATGATGACAGGTTCAACTTGACGGGAAGTAGTCCGTTTGTTGACAATGCCAATGATGGCTTTGGTCACGGTACTTCCGTTGCGGCATTGGCAGCATTGGGTAGAAAGCCCTATTCTGTCAATTACACGGGTGAAATAAGTGCAGATGCAAAGTTGCTTTCAATGAAAATATTGGATGCCAATAGTGGACACTTATCAATGCTTGATGTAGTGAATATGCTGGAAAATGCTAAGGCAGAATATCCAGCTATCAGATTATTTGTACTTACTACTTGTTATTCAGCACACAAATCCACCAATGAAGATTTTTCAGCTTACGCTTACGAATTGGACAAGTTTGCTCATGAGAACAACTGCCTGATTTTCATTTGTACAGCAAATAACAATAATGCAACCAATCAGCCGGTGTACGATCTCAATTATTTCAATGAGGAAGAAACCAATTTGTCATCTCCAGCCGATAGTATGAACAATATTATTATTGGAGCTGCAGCCGACAATTTGGATGACGGTATTTTTGCAGGGATATCTCATGGCAGGGAATTTCCGACATTATATTCACGAAAAAGCCATATTGATCTGGAACAATACAAAAAGCCCGGTAAAAAATTCACAAAGAATAACCCCCATTTGTTTAGACCGGACGTAATTGAGAGTGGGGGTGATTACGAACAAGGAAATGGGTTTGTAGGAACAAATCATGATGCTTTGATGGAAGTGTTATCCGCAAATCCGGCATTTGGTTTTTACAGAGACGCTGGCACAAGTTTTTCAACTCCATTGGTCGCAAATATTGCGGCACAGATTCAGAGAAGTTATCCCACATTGAGAGCACAATCAATCAAGGCATTAATAGTAAACTCTGCTTCTCTGGATGCTATTCCATTTACTGATCCGGTTGTTAAACTCAGAAATAAAACAGCCGGTCATGGTATTGTGAGCCCGGATAAAAGCATCAGTTCAACAGATAATGCTGTGACTTTTGTTATTGAAGATGAAATCAACCCGGATGAGATGAAGATAATTCCATTGAACTTCCCGGCCTATCTAACAGATGATGACTTAGGCAAAAAGAGAGGCATTCTTCAACTTACGGCTACACTCTGTTTTAGCTTTGAGCCAGTAACCAATAACCATCTGGGTTATTGCCCTATACAAATGGCTTTTTCGTTCTTTAGAAATCAGACCGGCACAGATATTCTTAGGAAGGAGGATGAGGATAACGGGGGAATAAAATCAAAACTTAAGCAGAGTCTAAGCTGGTCACAAAACAACCGTTGGAAATCAAACCCCATACCAGCATCGAATACTCAAAAAATACAGTTTCCAATAAACGTGAATGAATTAGAAGATGAAAATTCCACCTTCAAATTAGCTGTTCACTGCTTGATAAATTCACAGCTTTTGGCTCCAGACAAGTACAAAATGGCACATCCCTTTTCAATGGCAATAACCATAGAAGAAGATTTTCCAAAAGCCAAACAAAAGGGTAAGTTATATGCTGAAATGCTTGCCGTGAATGAAATTGAGAATATCATCCATGTTGAAGGGGAAGCCGAGGCAGAAGGAGATGTATGATTTTAAGAGCAGAGAATAGATTAATTCTTCTTTAACGCTTCCTTTTCCTCAGCAATCAACTCTTTCCAAATGTCGGTACTGATAGTCGCTTTTATAGGCTTTACCTTGCCTTCGACTTGGTTAAACAGGCTTCTTTTAATTGCAGTTACCAGAGTCTTCTGAATGCTGTAATAGGACAGACCCTTTGCACTTTCAATGACCTTGTTGATTGATCTTGGCTTATCAAACTTAAAATCACCATTTTTCAAGGTCAGCTTAACAAGCTCTTTAATTTTTTCTGCATCTGGTAAAGGGAACTCAATACTAAAATCAAACCTTCTCAGCAATGCTTCATCCACCATATCCTTTTGGTTGGTAGCAGCAATTACGATACTGTTTTGAGGAAGATAATCAAAGAGTTGAAGAATGGTATTGACCACCCTTTTCATTTCTCCATGATCTTGGTTGTAGTCTCGTACCTTTCCCAATGAATCAAACTCATCTATAAAAATGATACATTCTTCAGATGAAGCTTTCCGAAATATCTTTGCAAGATTTTTACTTGTTTCTCCAAGTTTAGACGATACGATTGCTCCCAAATTGACAACTATCATCATCTTTTCTAACTCGCCAGCTATTACGTATGAAGACAGGGTTTTTCCACACCCGGAAGGACCATGCAACAATATCTTATTGGATATTGGAAGGTCGTATTTCCTTAATAAATCAGCAGTCTGGTGTTCCTTGATGAAATAGTCTAACTGCTTCTTGATTTTAGTATCACAAACTAAATTATCAAAGCTATAATCGGAAGTTAATTTTTCAAGGATTAAGTCGCCTACCTCACGGTCTTCCACTCTTTGATAGTATTTATCTGACCCTACCTTTGTAAGACCGCTTGTTTGCTGATCCCTGATAGCCTCTTTGAGAATTGATTGAAGCTGAATTGCAAAGTTGACCTTCTTGGTCCTTTTGGAGTATTCAATAAGTTCATTCAGAACAGACAATAGTCTCTCCTGATCGTTTTCCAGACCATACTTTGCAATATTTTTTATATAATCAAACTGACTCATTACTATTTACAAAATAAGCATTATGCTTTCAAAAAGCTATGCCCTAGTGGTTAATAATCTACCACCTCCACAAATAACTCGCTTTAAAGAAGAAGCCCTGAGCAGTATTGAGGTAATCATTGGCGGGCACATAATCGTTGCCATCCCAGCGTACTTTTTCGTAGACTGAGCCCCAACCCAGGTGTACCACAGTTCCCGGAATGTAGGTAAAGCTCACCAGGAAGTTCGGGCTGAAAACCTTGCTTAGGCTGTTGTATTGAGCAATTCCACGGAAGAAGAGGTATTTGTTCATCTGGTAGATCAAACGGCCACGGGCAATATGGATGTCATAGTATTTGGCATCGGTATCTTCATTATACAGTGAGACAAACCGATGGGTAAAGTCCAGACTAAATTTATCAGAAGCCTGAATATTGAGAGTTGCCCCAATTCGCTTTCCATAACCTTGCTCAGCAGCCGGGTAGTAGGTTCCGTTGTCCCAATCATAGTTTACCCTAAAGAAGATTCGCTTGGTAATCTGTGAGCTGGCATTGAGGGTGATACTTCCATCTTTAAACTCCTGCCCCAGGTAAATCTCGGACGACCTGTCGGCCGAAATGGCCAAACGGGTATTTCTCGGTAAAGTGGCTGCCAGCTGCACGTAGAGAACATGCTCATTGAGTCCGCTGGGTTTGTCTTTGGTGAGTGAGGCATACAGAGTCGGGTCAAGTCTTTTGATCAGGCCGTCTCCTTTAGGGAAAATCTTCGGGTTGAGGCTAAGTGTGGCCCTGCTGATTCCCGTTCTGGTAACATAGCCAACATCTGACCGAAAGTCTTCGCCAATATCCAATACACTTATGGATCCATTAAAGGCTCTTGTATTCTTCGAAATCCCAAAATATCCGGATCCTCTATGTTGAACTACACCTCCGGGAATCGTGCGTAAAGAGGAATTAAGATAGTGAGCGGTAACCTGATAAGATTCCTTAAAGCGGTATTGGCCATCCATCCCATAAACTGTATTGGCAGAGCCGTTGCGGGTTCTGTCCGTTCCGATCAAACCTACATAGCTGTCTTGAGACAGCGAACGCATATAGCGGAAGACGGTGACATCTGCCGTCTTATCCTGCTCGTAATCGGCAAGACCTTCATCGGCCCTGTCTACTGCATAGATGGCGGAGATGATATTCTTGTCACCTACTTTCCCGGCCAGCTTAGTTGCAAACTTGGGCGAAACGATAGACCGCGAGTTAACGGCCATTTGAATGGGTGTAAAACCTCCGGTTCCTGCAAAGTTGAAGTTTTCATTTCCTTCGAGGAAGAAGGGCCTTCTTTCAGGGTAGTTCACAGGAAAACGCTGGTTTACTTCTACCTGTTGGGCATCTGATTCTACCTGACTGAAGTCCGGGTTGATGGTGGCATCGAAAACCAGTTCAGAGGTAATTCCAATTTTGGTGGTCAGGCTAGGTTCAAAGTTCGATTCTTTTACAAACTCTCCTCCAACATGCGTTTTGTTCACACCATAGGTTATGGCAGGGAGAATTTCTACCAGCTTGGCTTTTCGCACATCATTGTATTGAAGGGGCATCATCTGGGTAAGGAAAGCAAAGCCCTTTTCCGGGTCTAGCGGAGGGTATGTGCCCTGAGTTGAGAAGCGGCTGATTTTCCTTTCGAAAATCACACCCATTTCTACCTGGCCATCATTGGATTTGTACCGAATACTTTTGAAAGGGATTTTCACCTCCACTACATAGCCATCGTCAACAATTTGGGCAGCACTGTAGAAGATCAGGTCCAACCCAACATCTTCATTTCCTGCAGCAAAACGGGTATCCATCTGGATACCATTTGGATTTACATAAATGCCATAGAGCGACTGACCACTATTGAATGAATCGAGGTTGATGCAAATCCAGTCGTCTGCACCAATTCTATCGCGTGCCGCAATGGAGGTCTTGATTTTTGTCGGGTCGTCAAAGCACTTAAAAGCGAAGTAGAGATTATCCTCGTCATGGGCCATATAGGCGATTGTCTTATAGGGCATGTCTTTGGCAAAATCTGGTACAAAGGTTTTGTAGCCCGTAACCTGGGGGCTTTTCTGCCAGATATCGTCATCTAAGACTCCATCAATTTTAGGAGGAATTTCTGCTTTTGCTGAGACAACCGGTTCCTGACCATAAACCGATGACAGCACCAACGCAAACGTTAGTGTTAAATAGTGTTTGAGTTTCAACCTTAAAAAATTTGTGGCAATAATAGCGGTATCTTTAAAAAATAGGTAACCACTTATATATTTAGCAATCTCAAATGCAAACGATTGACAGGTGAGAAGGTTGGATTTGGTTAAACGATGATGAGTTGATTGACAAGCAAGAGAGCTTCCTACCTCTTACCCCTTCTCTTGGATTAAGAATAATTAGCGATCATCCAGTCAAGGTATTCCTCGATTTTAGAGGCGAGGAAATATGGCAAGCTCAATAACTGGTAAGTATTTCCCTCAGGGGCGGTAATCTCATCCACGCGAATTTCCCCAGCATATAATCTGACTGCGATTTTATGCGGTGCTTCCAGCATAAACTGATGCAGAGACCTTAATTTTCCAACCGCCCCGGATTTTACTTCTATGGGAATCACTTTGCCTTTATAGTTAACTACAAAATCCACCTCTGCTCCTGAAGTTTTCTTTTCACGTACCCAAAAATTCAAAGGGTTAAACTCATGAAATTGAAAAGCTGCAAGTTCTTGCCCCACTAAATGTTCAATGAAAATACCTCTGTAAATATTATTGAGGTCTTTTACACCAAACATTTCAGATTGAAGGCCAATCTGATTCGCCATAAGCCCGCTATCCAAAATCTGAAGCCTGGGGGCTCTTCGAATATTGGGTTGCATTGGAAGTTCGGCTGACGTAACAGGGTAAATCAAATTAAGTAAAAGGGCCTTTTCCAATGCTCTTAAGGCCTCAGATATATCTTTGTAGCTCCTTTTAGTATTAGCAAAGTTCTCAAAGGTTATACGTGTACCTCCCTCATAAAAAGCTGCCTCTATAATTGTTCTGTATAAATTTGCAGTGGTTTTATCCTTGGCATATTTCTCAACATCATCTTTGTAACCGGTAACCAGAGCGTTATAAAGCGGCTTAAGCCTTACCAAATCAGTATCTGAAATGTATTGATTAACTATTTCAGGCATTCCCCCAACTATGGAATACTCATGAAATTTTGAAAAAAAGAAGTCACTGGCGAATTCTGGCAAAGGCACAGTATCAAAAATTTCGAGTCGATTAGTTTCTCCATTCGCGTTCAAAAATTCTCTGAAAGAAACGGGTCTTAAGAACATATACTCAACCCTGCCTACCGGAAAGCTAAAATGAGTATTGAACAGTGACTCTAGCATTGAACCAGCCGAAATCACATATACTTCTGGTAAATCTTCGTAGAAATACCTGAGCTTGGCAACTGCTTCAGGAAATGCCTGAATTTCATCGATGAAAAGTAGTGTATTCCTTGACTGAGGTAAATCTCTGTCGAATAGTAAAGCAGAATATAAGTTAGTAACCTCTGAATATTTTTGGAAATAGGCTTTATGTTCCTCCTTCTCAAGGTTGAGATAAATGTAATTTTCGAACTCCTTCGAAAACTCTTTGACAACGGTGGTCTTTCCCACTTGCCTGGCGCCTCTTAAAACCAACGGTTTTCTGTACTTACTTTTCGCCCAAATTCTTAGCTCTCTATTTATTTGTCTTTCAAACACTTATTCCTATAATTTTCTGAAAGTTAGGGCAAATTATTTGAAAATCAATCTGAAAGTTAGGGCAAATTTATTCACATCCTTGATGAAAGTTAGGGCAAATTACTGTGGTTCTCTGATGAAAGTTAGGGTAAGAGAACACGAGAACCCGGTTTCTCATCTTCCAAAAGGAGGACATTCGCGCTTCCCGGTAGCCATCGGGAGTGTTTAGGGGATGGGCTAACAATCATTAAATTTTCAAATCAGCTCATTATCAAATCGATCAATTTCCATCAAACCAAACCTTAAAGGCGTTCACCTTTTCGCGGCTGACAATGATTTCCCTATCGAAATTCTGCTTGGTGATGATTTTAAGCCGGCTGTTCGAGTAAACCAGTACATCTTTGATGGCATCAATTTCCATGATGAAGGTGCGGTTTACCCGGAAGAACTTCTTGGGGTCGAGCATTTCTTCCAGCGTTTCGAGCTTATAGTCAATGATCAGTCTGCGGCCTTCATTGGTCACGATGTAGGCGTTTCGGCCTTCGGCATAGAACAGATCGATCATATCTGTGGTCACTGACTTAATATGCTCACCAATCTTCACCATAAACCTGGTTTTATAATCGCGCCTGCTGAGCATTTGCAGGGCACTTTGCAGATCTATAATGGAATTCACTTCAGCCTGGCCCTGATCCTGAAGTCGGTTTTTGAGTGACTTGAACTTCTCCAGGCTTTCGGAAATGGCTTCAAAGGAAATTGGCTTGAGCAGATAATCGATACCGTTGGCTTTAAAAGCTTCAATGGCATATTCATTGTACGCTGTGGTGAAGACCACGGGAATATCGAGGTTCACTTCTTTGAAGATGTCGAAGCTAAGCCCATCTGTCAGCTGAATGTCCATAAAGAGCAGGTCGGCATCTCCATCGCTTTTCACCCAATCTACAGCCTGTTTCACGCTCATGGCCCTACCCACCACTTCTATATTTTCATCATAGCGCTTGAGTAATCTTTCTACCTTTTCGGCTGCAGGGATTTCGTCTTCAATTATGTAAACCTTCATATTCTATCATTTACGTCCAGCAATGGAAGTTTCACAAAGCCATTGCCATAAGCTTTAATCTCAATTACCGGCCGATCAGAGAAAAAGGCAAAGGCGTTGTGCACGTTCTTACACCGCTTTTTAATGTACTTATTTTGGCTCAACTTCTGGCTGTCTGTGTATTGAATGATCAGGTAGCCCTCATCGCCATCGCCATCTATGGTAATACTCATTGGTTGATGAATGCTGATGATGCTGTTATTGATAATGCAGTCCAGCATGGTTGGCAGTGCGTTGGGCACCAAAAGCTTGTCCGAGTTTTTGAGTTCATTTTTCAGGTGAAAATGTACCTGATCAGGGTACCTTTCCCGAAAGAGGTACATCATGTTTTTGGCGGCACCAATTTCGTCTCTAACTGTAACGAGTTCTTTCTTTCTGTTTTCAAGAATGTATCGGTAAACTACTGCAAGCCTGTCGACAAAATCCTCTGCCTTGTCCTGATTAAAGTGTACCAGGGTAATGAGTGTTTCGAGGCTCTGGAAAAGCAGATCGGGGTTAATTTCATTGTTGAAAATCTCGAGCTGGTGCTCCAGGTTCTGGCGTTTCAAATCTTCCTTCTTCAATTCAGATTCATTTCTAATGGAGAGGAAGTGGGTACTCAGAAAGAACATGGTGAAAAGCAGACCACTTATGCCGTAAACCACCACTATTTTGGTTAAAACAGCCTGTATCAGTGAAAAGAAGGTATAGCCTTCATAATACCTGAAATAGCAATAGGCAGCAATAAAGACAATTACTGAAGCAACCAGTAAGTTGGTAATGAGAATGCTCACAATTGAACTTGCCTTGCGCAGATCATCACCAGTCCTTTTCTGAAAAATCCGAATGGTGAGTCCCAGTGGTTCAGAAATGAGGTACGCCAAAACCACGCAGAGTAACAGTTCATTGGTAAATACTGTGTAACGCAGTTGCACCAGCTCATTGTTGAGCAGCAGAATGAGCATATACATCATCATGCCATAGATGGGCGGCACCACTATCCTAAAAAGGGGCTGATGTATCAGGTTCTTCTTCATACCGTCAACATGGGTAAGCGTACTTCGAAATAGTCATTGTCTTCTACCTTAATTTCCTGAGGGGTGAAGAAGGCATAGCGGTTCTTAATATTATCCAGCCCAACCCGGTGACTGGCAGTCTGGCTCGGAGTTCCGTTCTTGTTGTTGAGCACAATCAGCTCCTCCTCACTTGCTCTTACATGGATTTTCAAAGGTTGATCATTGCTTATGACATTGTGCTTCACGGCATTTTCAACCAGCAATTGAAGAGTGAGGGGTGGTATCGGTTTCTTTAGAAAGGTTGAATCTACCTCAATGTTAAGCGAAATGGCATCTGCATATCGAATAGTGAGCAGATAGGCATAGTCTTTCAGGGCTTCTATCTCTTCTTCAAGTTTTACCAACTGAACCTCACGGGTGTTAAGCACATAATTGAATGTATCGGCCAGGTTACGGATGAAGTTTTCAGCCACATGAGGGTCGCGATACACCAATGAAGAAATGGTATTCATTGAATTGAACAGGTAATGGGGGCTCAACTGGCTCTTGAGCGCTTCGAACTGAAGTTCCAGCTGTTTTCGCTGAGACTTGAGTTTCCTGATTTGCCCTACAGTGTACTCATTATAACTAAAGCGATTGAATTCAACCAAAGTGACAATGAACATGGTAATGAGCGATAGTACTATGAGCTTCAATTCTATTTGCCTGATGAACATATCTTCAGAAAACATTTGGTAGTCAATCAGCCCCAACACATTCGACAGCCAGCCAAATAACAGGAGTACGGCTCCTAACAGAACGAAGTCGAGAGACAAACCGGCAATAAAACGCCCCAGCACATTACTTCTCCAGGGTATTGATTCATTGAGTCTCTTGTTGATATAGCCGATACCGAAGCCAATACCCACAGCCGTAAGAATGGTAAATACGTAGAGGTTTACCTCATCTACAACATGAGGCAGGTAATCATTTTCGGAATAAAACAGATAGAAGAGAAAGAGCACTCCTATCACTACAAAAAAAAGTAGTCTAAGTAGTTTAGACATGTTCCGGGCTTTGATTGAAGATAGGAAAAATTAAGGGTGAGCTTCAAAAGAATTTTATTCCGTCATTCCCATGAAGGAGGAAATCTCAAAAAAGTAGTCAACTTTAGGGAGATCCCCGGTCAATCCGGGGATGACATAACACTTTTGAAGCTCACCCAAGGATAGAAAACATTAGTCGATGCAACGTGCTACCCGACCATAGTATGTATCTGAGCGAATACCTCTGGCTACAGAGCGATATTCATCTTTAAGCTGTTCGTCATTCAATTCTCTTACTGCCTCACAAGCACCTCTCAACACTTCAGATTTGTAGTAATCAGAATCGATATTATCTGCTGCTCTCAAAAGGCTCATCATGTGCGATTTGCTCAACTGCCCTTTCATTACATCTTTCATGAGGTTTACCTTATAGTGGTCAGAATCTATGTCTGCCACCTTTGCCAGCACTTTTGAATAGGTTTCCTCAGACAGATCTTTGTTTTTCAATAGTCTGGCGAGCACCTGACTGGCATAGTGATCTGAGTCCATATCGGTTACTGTTCTCAACAAAGACTCGAAGTACTTATCTGAAATCTTCTGATTCTCGAAAAGATCATTCAGGATCAGGGTTCTGTAATGGTCGGAATCCATGTACTCTAATCTGCTCATGATTGCTTCAACCACTTTATCTGTTACGTCTCTGTTTCTCAGCATCGATCTGAAAGTCTCCGTAACGTAATGATCAGAATCAATGTTGGAAACTGAATTCATCAGGTTGTTGAAGGCCGCATCAGACAAGTTGGGCCTGTCCAATGCATCTTTCAGAATAATAGTGGCATAGTGATCAGAATCAATATCTGCGGCCGCTTTGATAATCAAATCAACGGTTTTATCGTCCAGGTCTCTTCGATCCAAAAGCTCCTTCAAAACTTCTGTTTTGTAATGGTCTGAATCCATATTGGAAGCTGCATCCAAAACCTTAGACAGGGATGCTGCATCGAGGTCTTCTTTGAGCATACGCTGAAGAATGGTGGTGACGTAGTGGTCTGAATCCATTCTACGGATCACATCCAGAAAAGCGGAGGTTGCTTCCTGGCTCTTCAGGAACTTATCTCCATGATTTTTGAAGATCTCTGCGATGTAGTAGTCAGAATCGAACTCTTTGGTAATGTACCCGGCAACGCCAACCAATTCCTTGCTGGTTAGTTGGTGGTTGTCCATCAGCACATCCAGGTAAATTCTGGAAACATTGTCGCTACGAATGTGGCTAAGCTCCTGCAACACGCCATTCACTCCGCCAGCCTTGTAGAATCTCTCTACTCGGCCTTCAGCCCCCATACCAGTGGTACGGATTACTTCAATCAGCACATTGGCCAGAAATTCCTGGCCTTCTTTACCCCATTCCTGGCGACTTCTGCCAACCCTATATTCATAATTGATGGTACCATCTGAATTAGGTTCTGCCAGAACTTCCCTTCTATCGCCAAAAGTGGTTTTTCTGATCAGCAGGTAGCCGCCTCTGGAAATTGATTTAATAGATTTATCGTCATCGGAGAATTCAATTTTTCCTTCATACTCCATCTGAAATCTTCCCTGAGAATTGCTGTGTGTTACAGTGTGAACTCCTCGGTTGACGGTGTAAGAGGTAGAAGTTTTCTCACTTTGAGATTTTACTTCATGTGTAAATGAGAGCAAAGCAATTATGGCTATTGCTATTCCCATTACCAGGCTTCTGTTCTTCATTTTTTGAGTTTTCATATTCTTTACATTTTGCTTAAGCTCCCCAGGCGGGTGACCAATCCTGCCTTTGCTGTCAGGCAGGCCCGCCATTTAGAACCTAATTGTTTTTGACCTTTGGTGAATACCCCTCTTGCAGAACGGTATTGACATTACAATGATGAAAAGATTGAATACAACAAAAAACCGGATTGAAATGAACTGTAAGGTTTCTGAAGTGAAATGTAGAATGGTGTATTAAAACCTCCAGCTCAGAAGTACACAATTGTTTGGTGGCTGGTCAGATTCAGGTTTTCCTTCTTTGCCTGAGAGAGGCTCTCTTCCTCACCAGCACCCCGAATATATTGGCAGAGATAATCAGTCCGGCACCAATCAACTTGTTGGCGTCCATTTCTTCATCCAGAAAGAAATAGCTGGTTAACATGGCAATTGGTGGCCCCAGATAAAAGAGCAGGCTGGTATTGGCCGCTGGTAACATGGTGGTTGCCCTTAGCCAAAGGGTATGGGCTATTACTGTACACACTACCCCCAAAATGGCCAGGTAAATCCAGTCCAGCTGGGTCAGGTTCCAGTTGGTTTCGGTAGTGAATAACAGAAATACCAACATGGCGAAGGCATACTGACCAAAGGCCCGGGTCATTGAATCTATGTGCTGATGTCTCTGCTGAACAAAAGGCAGAATAGCAAAGAACAGTGCACTGACCAATCCAACCAGAATACCTGAGGTGATATTATTTTTTAGATCAAAGTCTGGCACAATCAGAAAGATTCCTACAACCGCTATGGATACGGCTATCAGGTCTGGCAGCCTGGGCTTAACCCCTTTGATAATCCAGTTCAGGTAAATCATGTGTAGCCCGAAGGAGGATACGCTCAAAATAGCCATGGAAGGCGTGGACAGCTTAACACTGATAAAGTAAGTAACCCAATGCGCTCCGAATAGAAGGCCAATCCACAGCAATGCCCTCCATTCCTGTCTCTTGAGTTTCCTGATTTTTGAAGGGCCGGCTACCAAATAGAGAAACACTATTCCAATAGCCAGTCTCACAACCCCAATGGTAAAGGCATTGGCAGTGACTTCCTTAATAAAAACGGGGGTGATGCCGAAAATCAGAACGGCTATGAGGCCTTCGATATAATAGCGGGAATTCACGAATCGAAGTTAACAGATTGGGTGATATGATTGGGGAGTAGATTGGTTTTAGATCAACAAAAAAGCACAACCAATTGGCTGTGCTGTTCCTTTTTCTTTTGAACTTCTTTTATTCCTTAATCAGTCCTTTTCTCTTCATTATGGTCTCAATGAATTTCACTTCGTTCTGAGACTTGAAAACGGTGTAAGGAAATAACATCATTTGTGCTTTGTTGATTACCAGCACAAACTGTTTTTTATCCATCCAGGCTCTTTTCACCTGCTCCCATTTCATAGGCATACCTTGTTTGGTATTGAGTTTAATGAGAATCTGACGGCTATCTATTTCGTAGGAAAGCTTATCGAAAAGCATTTTGCTTTGTTCCAATTGGGTTACCCCAGCAAACTGAATCACCCAGAAAAGGATATATAATGTAAATGCGATTAGGGCACCAATCCACCACCAGTTAGATGGAATAACAAATGTCATGGCCGAAATAGCCAGTACAATAAGTACAACCCACCATTGATCTATGAAAACATTTTTGAGGCCGGCTCGCATGTAGGCCTTTTTGTCGAGAGCGTATTTCTTAGTCTTTACTATCATTTCTATGCTCCTTTATACACAGTGTCGAAAAAGGAACACAAACATAATGATCAAAACCAAGGCTTCAATCAATAGAACTAAAAAATTGCGTTTTGGCTTAGTCAATTGCTATTCTGCTTTTAAACTGATGTCCAGACTCTTTATTGAATGGGTAAGTGCTCCAACGGATATAAAGTCTACTCCGGTTTCTGCCACGTCACGAATGGTCTCTTCGGTAATACCACCGGATGCTTCTGTCTCTGAGCGTTTTGCGATTAAATCTACGGCTCTGGTCATTTCCTCAATGCTCATATTGTCAAGCATGATTCTATCCACTCCACCAGCTTCCAATGCTTGTTGAACTTCATCAAGGTTTCTGGTTTCTACCTCAATCTTCAAATCAAGCCCTTGTTCTTTGAGATATTCCTGAGTTGAATGAACCGCTTGTTTAATGCCCCCGGCAAAGTCGACATGATTATCTTTTAACATAACCATATCATACAAACCATATCTGTGATTCACACCTCCACCAATCAGCACTGCCCATTTTTCGAGCATACGCATATTTGGAGTAGTCTTGCGCGTATCGAGGAGCCTGACACCGGTGCCTTCTATCAGGTAGTTCAGGTAAGCAGTTTTGGTAGCAATTCCACTCATTCTCTGCATACAGTTCAGCAGCAATCTTTCCCCTGAAAGAATGGCCCTTACCTTACCTTTCAATTTAAGGATAATATCCCCTTTCTTTACCCGATCACCATCTTTGGCCAAAGGTTCAATCAACATATTTGGGTCGAGCTTATGGAAAATGAGAGGAGCGAGCTCCATACCAGCGATAACTCCGGATTCTTTCATGAGCAGATAGGCCGATTTCTCTGCATCAGCGGGAATACTGGCCAATGTAGAGTGATCTCCATCGCCCAAATCTTCGGCCAGAGCTCTCTGAATGAAATCGTCTAGTAATTGATCGGTGACATAAGGTGGTCTCATGCGACAAAGGTAGGCAAAACAGCCTTATCGCTCTTTGGTAAATTCCAGCCTGTAAATCTTGTATGCTTCGTTGAATTTCTTGGCTCGAATGACTACTCTGTGAGAGCCTCCGGAGGAAGTATAGGTTCCAATGGCGTAAACGATCCCGCCAGAATTATTATTTCCGTCATGAACAAACTCGAAACCGGTTGATGGATATTGCTGAAAGAACTGCTTCAGCATCACTTCTGCCTGATTCACGCTGTACTCTTTTCTTTCACCATCGAGCTTAATCTCCACTTTACTGTGCAGATATTTGGTAAGTTCTTTGGAACTACTTGCCTTAAGGGCCTCCTCCACCTTTCCTATGAATTCATCTTCCTGAGCAATAGAGGGAAGTGAAAGAAACAGGGCCAGTAGCAGTGCTGTGTATCTCAGATAGGTTTTCATGACTTAGAACATGCTTGCGTATAACGAAAATTATGCCAGTTATTACGCGGGTTGGTTCAATAGCACGATCAAATTAATAGAATGATTGTTCTCGAACAAACCCCTCTGAATAATTATATTTGCCCACATGGAGAAACGCGTCTTATTGATGATTCTGGATGGTTGGGGTTTGGCCAAAGACAAATCGGTGTCGGCCATAGACAAAGCCAATACTCCGGTGATGGACAAATTATTTCAAACATACGCTCACAGCAAGCTGGAGGCCTCTGGATTAGCCGTTGGTTTGCCAGAAGGTCAGATGGGTAACTCAGAAGTTGGCCATATGAATATTGGAGCTGGCAGAGTGGTGTACCAGGATTTAGTTAAAATCAATAAGGCGGTTGAAGAAGGTACTTTGGCTCAAAACGAGACATTGAAATCTACTCTTGAATATGCCAAAGTGAACAACAAGAGCATCCACCTGATGGGCCTTGTTTCTGATGGAGGGGTTCACTCACACATCAACCACCTAAAGGGTTTGATGAGCATTTGCGCAGTTGAAGGCCTGAAAAATGTATTCATCCATGCATTTACAGACGGAAGGGATACCGATCCGAAAGGAGGAAAGACATACATGGCCGATGTCATCAATCACGGCAAAAACACTACCGGAGAGGTGGCTTCTATTGTAGGTCGTTATTATGCCATGGACAGGGACAACCGTTGGGAAAGAGTGAAACTCGCTTATGATGCTATGGTGAATGGAATAGGTGAGTATTCTGATAACCTTCTCTCTTCTATTGGAAAATCTTATGAAGCGGGGGTTACCGATGAGTTCATCAAACCGATTATCCATACCAAAAATGGTGAGCCTGTTGCCAAAATTGCAGAAGGAGATGTGGTGATCTGTTTCAACTTCAGAACGGATCGTGGCCGCCAGATTACTCAGGCATTAACTCAGGCTGATTTCCCGGAACAGGGAATGAAGAAGCTTTCCCTGAAATATGTGACCATGACGAATTATGATGACTCATTCCAGGGAGTGGATGTTATTTTCGATAAAGATAACCTGAACAACACCTTGGGTGAGGTGCTTGAAAGAGCTGGAAAGAAACAAATAAGAATTGCTGAAACAGAGAAATATCCCCACGTAACCTTCTTCTTTAGTGGCGGAAGGGAGACTGAGTTCAACGGTGAAAGAAGAATTCTTTGCCCATCGCCCAAAGTGGCTACTTATGATCTTCAACCGGAAATGAGCGCCAATGACATTAAGGATGCCATCATACCTGAGCTAAATGCGAAATCGGCAGATTTCATCTGTCTGAACTTTGCCAATGCCGATATGGTTGGACATACAGGCGATTTCAATGCGGCAGTGAAGGCTTGTGAAACAGTAGATGCCTGTGCTGGAGCTGTGCTGGAGGCGGCTTTGAATAACGACTATGCTTCCATTGTGATTGCAGACCATGGTAATTCAGACATTATGATTAACCCTGATGGCAGCCCAAATACTGCGCATACCACCAACCTTGTCCCTTGTATTTTGGTTGATAATGAACTTAGACCAGATATGAAGGATGGAAAATTGGGAGATTTGGCCCCAACAATTCTAAAACTGATGGGCCTGGAACTTCCCGCAGAAATGACCGGCAATATGCTTATATGAAATACCTAAGGTTTTGCTTTTTACTGGTCATAATTCTGAGCTGCAACATTCGTCCGGAGAATGCTGAAACGGCTGCCTCCTATTTTAATATTGAAGAGCTATTGAACCGCGAAATAAACTATCTACTGTCGCAAAATGCCGGTTTAGAAAAGTCTTTAGTCTCCAATGGAGAGAGTGAGCTTGTTCAATTGAAGCCTAAGTCAAAGGAAGAGTGGAAAGAGCAATTGAGCCTGTTTTTCGATGCTAACATTGACAAACCCGGATTTAAAGATGCTTATTTTGAAGAGCGCCTGAGTCCTTTGAGTGGCATGAGTAAGACTATTTACAGTGCCCGAACTTCTAAAACTCCGGTTCAAACTTTTGAGTGTCTGTATACCAACGACATCCTCACTCAGATCAATATCGAACTGGTTGAAAAGAACATAGTTTTTTCTAATCTCAGAAGCCTAAAGCTTTATTTCGACCCGAAGGGAGAGCATATTATTGGTTTTGATGTAACCGGAAACGAAAACATGCAGCTGAAGGAAAAAATGCAATTCAGTATTCAGGCGGTTATTACCTACTAAAGTCTGAACAAGGCATCGAGGAAACTCATGTTTTCCTTGCCCATCTTTACAATCATAATAGGGATATCATTCCCTTCCTCCACAAGTTTTTCGGCAACAGAACCAATTAACACAGAGGCTGGCCCCGAGCGTCCTTTTGAACCAATCATTATCAGATCCACGCCCATTTCGGAGCCGGTTCGGTAAATTTTATCGGCCGGATGCGGGTCATCGTCCAGAGCAAAAGTGTGCTCATAATCAACACCCTCAGTGTCCAGTTTCTTAAAGAATCTTTCGCATTCTTTCTTGGTATTTTCGAGCATGATGTCCGCAAACTCTTCATAGGTCTTACCAGACTTATAATAACCTGTTGGCACTTTGTACACGTGGTTACTTAGAAGTTTGGCCCCACACTTCTTTTGAATGGCCGCCCCAATCTCAAAAGCCATTTTGGAGTGATCTGAATAGTCGATTGAAACCAGAATCTTATCCCACTTGATCGGTGGATTCTCTGTAACGAAAATAACCGATGAGCTAATGGACTTTGCTATTTTCTTGGAGTGCAAGCCTGTTCCGGTAAGCTCTGCCTTTCTTCCCAAAATGGCAATATCTATCACCTTTACCTTGGCCAGTTTCAGAATCTCCTCCGTAATCTTCCCTGTATGCACCAATACCTTTTTGTCGCAATTAGGCGGTAGTTGGAAATGCTCATCAATTTGTTGATTCATTTCATGTTCAAGTGCCTCATCTACCGGGCCGAAAACGTCAGAATATTTCTCCTGAATTTCTTCCGGCAGTTCTAACGAGGTGGCCACATGAACAAAATAGACGGTATCTATATCGAAAACCTTGGCTGCCATTGAGGCATACTTCAGGAGATAAACGTCCATTTGGCTCAGGTCCAGAGCCACTAGCATTCTTTGAAACTTGCTTAGATCTTGCATGGTGGTGTTAGCGCAGTTTGACCCACAATTTATTGAATTAAAGACACCCATTCTACGGCAATAGTTAATTTTTTAAGGCTTTTACATGAACGAATTACAGGTAAGAACGCACCATTGTTAACTTTGCCTCCGAAAATTGAGAAATGGCTAAAAAGAAGTTTCTGGAGAGGATGCAGGAAAAGTGGGCGCTAAAGTCTGCCTTTCAGACCATTATGGTACTTATCGTTTTTGCCTTAACTGGTTCAACCGTTCTGTTTATCAAACCTTTGGTATTCGATCTGGTAGGCTTCGATCACATACATGGCATTTGGGGAATCCTCCTCTACATTATTCTTATCTTTCCTCTTTATCAGGTTCTCATTCTTATATATGGCTTTCTTCTGGGCCAGTTTGCCTTTTTCTGGAATTGGGAAAAGCAAATGGCAAAAAGGATCGGAGGCTTGTTCAGGAAAAAGAAGTCTTGAACCATTTACTTTAAATTGGGCTTATCTGTTTGTCTTTTTATCTTTAAAGTGTGAAAACGGAAGTAAAACAGTTGTTAAAGAATCATTCGCTCAGGCTTACCCAAAGCCGAGGAGACGTTGTTTCTGTTTTTCTGGACAAGAATGTGGCCGTGAGCCATGGGGATATTGAAACAGAAATTGATGGCAAATACGATCGGGTAACTATTTACAGAACACTCAAATCCTTTATAGACAAGGGGCTGATTCATAAGGTACTCGATGATACCGGAGCTACACGCTATGCCCTGTGTCATGACAATTGCTCTGAAGTAGAGCATAGGCACAATCACATCCACTTTAAATGTCAGAAGTGTGATGAAACCACCTGTTTGGATTTGGTTGATATTCCGGATGTAAAATTACCAGCCGGATATCAGGCTGTGGAAAGCAATTATCTGATTTCAGGTGTTTGCCAGAAGTGCAGTCAGTAAACCAATTCTTCTTCCCTTTTAACCCTCTTAATGGGACTACCCGATCCATCGGGCCACATAATGCCAGGAGGCAAATCTATTTTTGGGCCAGACTCAATGGTCAGTCCACCCTCATCATCTTCATCTTTGGTGCGCTTTCTTCGCTTCATCAGTGAAAAGCAGAGATAAGTTAACATCACATAAGTGATTCCGCTGAGTATAAGATCGTAGAAGAAGCTGCTCATGAGTAACTAATATACTCATAAAAGCTCAACTTGTTCAAGATCAGAACACAAAGAAAATCAACCAGACTAATATGAAAGTTGGAATGAGAATGGGAACGGAATACCTAAGAATGTATCCGAAGAACGATGGCATGTGAATTCCGGTCTGCTCGGCAATGGACTTCACCATAAAATTCGGACCATTACCAATATAGGTCATGGCACCAAAGAATACTGCACCAATGGCTATAGCCTTCAGGTTAATTACCGAATTGGTGAATTCGCCTCCAGCAGCATAAGCCTGAACATCGGCAATAGTACTTATATCGCCACCTTGAGAAGCCAGAGCTGCTGCCAGAAAGTTCAGATATGTAGGCGCATTATCCAGGAAGCCGGACAAGAAGCCTGTGCCCCAATAAAGACTGTTTGGCCCGATTAAAGCAACACCTGTTTCTGATTGTGCAAATTCTGAAACTAAAGCAAGAGCGGGCATCATGGTACCGAAAATTCCAATAAAGATGAATGCTACTTCGCGAATTGGCTCAAAGTTGAACTCATTGCCAGAAAGAGCGTCTTTGCTGGCGAAACGGTAAGAAAAGAAACCTACAGAGAACATGATCAACTCTCTCAAGAATGAGAACTTCTGTCCATCGTAGACTATGGCGGGTACACCATCAATTACATTGGGATCGAGAAACACAGAGGCAATGACCACTGCCAGCCAAAAGAAATTCTTTGCTCCGACAATACTTGTCTTACCTGAGAACTGAACATCTTCATCCAATTCCAAATCCACATTCCTTTTGTCCAGTACGAAGAAGATCACTGAGAGCACCGCCAGCGCGAAAGCCCAGGGCAGTACATTGTGAACAACAGTCCACATAAATGGCACTCCCTTCAGGAAGCCCAGAAATAGTGGGGGATCACCAATTGGGGTTAGTGCACCACCCACATTACTCACCATGAATATGAAGAAAATAATGTGGTATGGTCTGATCCTTCCCTGATTCAATCTCACAAACGGACGAATCAGAAGCATTGAAGCACCCGTTGTACCTATCAGATTAGCGATTACAGCCCCAACCAGTAGTAAGCCAACATTGGCCATTGGGGTAGCTCGCTTATCTACTTTGATCATTATTCCTCCGGAAGCTATATATAAAGAAGAAAGCAATGCAATAAATTGAACATACTCGGCTAATGCATGAACCGGGGCATGCGTATTATTCAGCACAAATAGATAGAACAGTACCACTATAACTGCAAGGCCAACCGCTACTATCGGGTAGTTTTTATGCCAAAAATGCTCATAGAACAAGGGGCCTGTGGCAATCATTCCGAGCAACAAAACGAAAGGAATTACCAGCCAACCCGGAGGTGAGTCAGACTCATGGCCTCCGCCATGTTCAACTCCATCACCCTGACCATCAGCATGATGCTCATCAGATTGATGTTCATCCTGAAGGGCTACAGCTACTTCCGAACCTGAAATGACCTCCGCTCTTAGCTGCTTCGCAGGTGCGAAAAAGGCCAGAAAGGCACAGACTAAGATTAGTATAATAGGTTTTCTCATTAAGGTCGGAGTGAGTTGCTAAAATAAGCGAGTTGCTTCAATATTCAAACCAGCTGTTATCGCGGTAAGATACGGCAAGGTTTCAAAACGAATGTTAAGAGCAAATAAAATTATTGATAATCGGTTTAAAAACCGTAGAAATCTCCACCACTGACATCTTCTCTGGCACCTGTAACAGAGGCCAGACAATTCGGTTTTCCCTCGAATCTCAAGAGTCCGAGGTAGGCAAAAACTATTGCTTCCTTGAACTCAACTATCCGATTCTCAGGCACAACTATTTCTGCTGTTGCCAATTCAGAAAGTCTTTGAATAAAAAACCGATGATAAGCTCCACCCCCGGTAACCAAAACTTTTTGACCACCATTGGCATTAATTGCTTCAGATATATGAGCGGCAGCGTGTTCTACGTAGGTACGCATAAGATTTTTAGCGGACCCGTTACTCAATTGCAAAATAGGTTGCCAGTATTCAAGGTAATCTTCCAGTCCCAGTGACTTTGGAGGGGCAGACTTCAAATACCCAATGTTATTTAGTTGGCTCAGTATCTCTTCAATCACTTCCCCTTTTGATGATTGTTCACCCCTGTCATCAAACGGAAGACCTAGTCTCTGTGCCAATTCGTTGAGTGCCATATTGAAGGGGCAAATATCGAAGGCCAAGGTTCTATGATTCTTATTGAATGAGATGTTGGCAATACCTCCCAGGTTGAGTGCCATATCGAATTCACTAAATAAATCTCTGTCACCAATAGGTACCAAAGGAGCTCCCTGTCCACCGGCCAGAACATCGGCCATGCGAAAATTATTGATTACAGGAATTCCTGTAGCCTCATTAATTAATGCCCCTGAACCAATCTGCAAAGTCAATCCCTTATCCGGCTGATGCAGAATGGTATGCCCGTGAGAGGCAACAAAATCTACTGTCAGCTTATGTTGTTCAAGGAACTTTTGAATAACCAGTCCCATGTATTCTCCGAGTTCCTGATCCAACAGATCGATGGCTTTCCTCTCCCAAGTGATAGCTTCTCGCAGTTTCCGGGAAAGGTGATCTGGATACTCAATGGTTATACACCGTTTGACTTCAAATGTCCAGTGTTCATTAGCACTTACCCTGTTGAATTTCACAACAGCAAGGTCCAGACCATCGAGAGATGTTCCCGACATCACTCCTAATACGGTATAGCTATTTCTGATTTTCACGTCTACAATATTCAACCATTTTTATCTAATGACTAGTGGTTTCGAGCCCAACTATTGTTAAGAATTATCAGTCAAAATTCATTGATTTTCACTCGTTTAGGATTGGCGGGCAAAATTGGCAAACGATTGTCATTCGCAAATTTTGTTAAAATTGACCGCAACATGCCCTATAAACGACCCAAGCAGGCGAAAACATTTGAATCTAAATGAAAAACTGACATCTTTGTAACCCTCAAAATTGTGCATGTTGGAAATTTCTGTGATTAGGCGATTTATTAATAAATCAACGTTAGTAATACTCACCACTTTGGTGGGCTTCCTTCTTGTGAAACCCGCTGAGGCTCAGAGCGACCAGTCTAGCTATTCGGTCTTGGGGTTAGGAAGTTTGAATTGGTCTGGCTATGCCCAGAATACCGCCATGGGTGGGTTGGGTATTAGTTATAACAGCAAGTATTTCTTTAATGATCAAAATCCTGGTGTTTTAGGTACCAACTACGAAGCTGTTTTCCAATTAGGAACAGCTCTTGACATACGGGAAATTACGAATGGTTCGGACTCATACAGAACTGTTACCGGAGGTTTTAAGGAATTTGCCCTGAGTGCCCCTATCGTTTACGGAAAATGGAATTTTGGAATTTCAATGAATCCATACACTTCTGTCAGCTATGGATTCACTCAGGAAAGACCTGCTCCTGAAGGAGGAACCACCCTGATTGATGTAACAGGTACCGGGGGAATTGATATGGCCAATATTTCCACATCTGTAAGGTTTGGAAATTTGTCCATCGGCTTCAAGGGCATCTACTATTTCGGATCCATCAATAATGAGGAGAAGTTTACCCTGGATAACCCCAATGCTATATTCGCCACTACCATAGTGAATACGCGAAGAAGCTTTAGCTCATTGGGTGCTAGCACAGGTATCTATTATAGTCTTCCACTGGGAGAGCGCAAAAAACTAAACCTAGGTGCCTACTATAATGCCAAGGTTAAACTGGATCAAACAAGTCTTGTCACTTTCGAAAACGAAACCCTTGGTGGAGTTAGGGCAAGCAGAGATACTTTGGAATATGACATTGACGAAAACCTTTTTGTGAATCTGCCTCAACGTATTGGCTTCGGAATTTCCTATGAAAAAACCCGTGCCCTTGCATTAGGCTTCGACATTCAGCTTCAGAATTGGAGTGATTATAGAGATAAGGATGGTCAGTCGGAGAATTTTTATGGCAATGCCCTTAGAGTTGCCATTGGGGGAGAATTCATACCAAATATAGAACAGCCCACGAGGCTTTTCAACGTAACCAGCTTCAGATTTGGCCTACATTATGAAAAAACACCGTTTCTTATTAATAATGAGTCCGTTAACGATATTGGCATAAATTTTGGCGTTTCATTACCGCTAACCTCTTTTTGGGGGCTGTCCCATTTAAATATGGGAATGACAATTGGCCAGCGAGGTAATATTTCAACGGCTGGTCTTGTTCGAGAGAATTATTTAAAATTGAACCTTGGTTTTTCGCTACAAGATATAACCTGGTTCGCGAAGCAAAGATTTAACTAAAACTACATATATCATGAGACTAAAAGCTCTAATCATTCTAGCTATGATTGCGTTCTATGCGTCAGCAAACGCACAATTCACGTGGCCAGAAGATCCGCAAGAAAGATCTGCAGCTCAAACTCTTTGGACATTATTCGATGATAATTATCGTCAAGGTAACTATGAAGGAGCCAAGCCGCACCTGGAAAAACTTTTAGAAAAGTATCCTAAGCTAAGTACCTCACTTTATATAAACGGTATCAAGATATGGGATGAGACTTTTGACAATTCCAAAGATGAGGCTCAGCAAGTGAAAGCCGCACAGAGGGTAATGGAGTTGTACGATATGCGTTTTGCCAATTTTGATGATCAGGAAAAAGACGTGATCGACAGAAAAGCAATTGATGCGTTCAAGTATTACTACAAAGATGCTGACAAGACCCAAATGCTTCTCGATATTTTCGACAGGGCTTACCAGTTAAAAGGGGTTGATGCCTACTATCCTTTAGGTAGATATTATATGCAGCTGGCCGTATTGGCCTTTGCCAGATCCAACGTTGAAATAACAAAAGAAAGAATCCTGGAGATTTATGAGCAGTGTACTGAGCACATTGATCATGAAATAGCTAATGCAAAAGCTGGTAACAAAAGCACAAAAAGATTTGAAACAATAAAAGAGTTCATCGATGAGAAACTTGGCGACATGGGTATCATCGACTGTGACTTCATTGTGAACAAGTTGGTTCCTGAGTTTGAGCAAAAACCAAACGATGCTGAATTGGCCAACAAGATATTCGTTTTCGCTTATGATGGTGGTTGTACTGATGCAGATTGGTTTGTAAAAGCAGCAGAGGTTCACTTTGCCAACAGCCCTCAATATGGAGTTGGTTACTTGCTTGGTGTTAAATTCGGTGCCGACAAAGAGTATATGAAGTCTAAAGAATACTTCATGAAGGCTGCTGAGCTTACCGAAGATAATACTGATAAAGGCAAGGCTTTGAAACAAGTGGCAGCTACCGAAAGAATTGAAGGAAACTATGCCGAAGCTAAAAAGTATGCACTTGAAGCTGCTGAAATAGATCCTACTTTGAAAGCTGAAATGTATGAACTGATTGGCGACATGGTAATGGCCAGTACTCAGTGCGATAAGAAAGTAAGCCAAGTAGATGACAGAGCCAGATACATTGCTGCTTATGACTACTATTCAATTGCTGGAAATAGTGCTAAAATGTCACAGGCAAAAGCCCAGTTCCCTACTATTTCAGACATTTTCACTGAAAACAAAAAAGAAGGTGATTCTATGACCATAGGTTGCTGGATCAACAAAACAGTGAAGCTTCAAAGAAGACCTGAGAATTAAAATCAACTGAAAAATTTAGAAACGGTCTTTTCATTATGAGGAGACCGTTTTTTTATTAATGAAAAGACTGAATTTACTCTTATTGCTAATTGTAATTGTTGCTGGTCTGAACGCTTGTTTCTCCGAGCAACAAAAGCTTTCTGAATTGGAAGTCTATGAAGGGCCAATGTATGAGTCAGAGGGGGTTAAAATACTCTTTTCAGATTCTACAGTAGTTAGAGTAGTGGTTACCGGAGCCAAACAGCTTCAGCATCAAAATGGAGACATAGAATTCCCCCAGGGTATCAAAATAGTCTTTTACGACAAGGATGGTACGCAAACTTCTGAACTTACCGCCCAAAGAGGTTTTAAAGAGAACGACAGCAACTTGTATCGGGCCAATGGAGATGTGTTTGTCAATAACCTCAAAATCAAGCAGACCCTCAAGTCCGAAGAATTGTTCTGGAGCCCTGAGTCGGAGAAAATTTTCACAGAGAAGTTTGTGATTGTAGAAACTGAAACTCAATTTATACAGGCCGAGGGCATGACAGCCCCTCAGGACTTCTCTTCTTACGAGTTTACCAACCCGAAAGACGCTACCTTTATTATTAAAGAAGATTCTATTAGATAAGAATTGTGAAAAATTTAGGCGACACCATATTGTTTTCACTGAGTGTGGTTTTCTTCATTATTGGAGTCCACCAGACCATGACTTTTGGCATAGCGTTTTCGTACTTCATTTTTATGATATCGCTTGGTTTACTATTTTTAGTTAGATATAGGCGTGCCAAAAGAAAGGAAGCAGAAAATACCTCTCAGAAAAAGAAGCCTAATAAGTCTAAAAAAAGATAAATGGATACTTACCAACTGACCATGATTTTGGTCTGTCTTGTTTTCTCAGCATTCTTCTCAGGAACTGAGATTGCATTTGTAAGTGCCAGCAAATTGCAAATTGAGCTGCAAAGCCAACAAGGAAAATTGGCGGGGAGAATCCTGGCCTTCTTTACCCAAAAGCCCTCCAGGCTCATTAATACGGCTTTGGTAGGCAACACCATTGCTCTGGTGATATACGGCATTTTTATGGCCAGCGTGTTGGAGCCCCTTATTGCAAAGCAACTGCCGGAAGGCTTCAACTCCCAAAGCACGGTGGTTATTCTTCAAACCATCCTTTCTACCTTCATTGTACTGATTACCGCTGAGTTCACCCCAAAAAGCATATTCCTTATTAATCCCAACAGTTTGTTGAACCTATTGGCAATTCCAATGATTGTCATCTTCATCATCATGTTTCCGGTGGTGTGGCTCATAGAGCAGATGTCTAAGTTCATCATTCTCTTTGTGCTGAGACAGCCTTATTCTGAAGACAGACAGGTTTTCGGGTTGACTGACCTGAGCAACTACATCAAGCTAAATACACGAGATGATATCAGAAAGTCTAAGGTTGAACTAGACACCAAAATTTTCAACAATGCACTGGAGTTTAAAACGGTTCGCATCCGGGAGTGCATGATTCCGCGAACTGAAATTTCGGCAGTAGACATTGAAGACACTGTTGAAGATTTGAAAAACGAGTTCATTGAAAGCGGACATACCAAAATTCTGGTTTACCGTGACAGTATCGATGATGTAATCGGTTATTGCCATGTACTCGATC
>Ga0114899_1000248_pt1 | contig 44690 bp, 60 predicted proteins | sample MalvireepMed_215_FD_83497 | JGI IMG/M metagenome (GOLD analysis project Ga0114899, IMG submission 83497) | Marine viral communities from the Global Malaspina Expedition - Malaspina viral metaG DeepMed_215 | ecosystem: Environmental > Aquatic > Marine > Oceanic | place: Mediterranean Sea...
GAATTTGCGCTGGCGATCCCATTAAAAGCTAATAGAAAGATCAACGATCCGATCAGTTTTCTCATTTCATGTTTCTCCGATAAACGATATGAGTTTTAATTGTTTGTATTTTAACAAATAATTGTTGTTAGGTGGAATAATCAACTGCTAGTTTAGTAACTTTTTATGAATATAAACTGAATTAGAAGCGAGTTATGTGAACTAGTTATGGAAATTCAATTATCTAGTGGCTATTTAAGTACAGCGGGCCGGTTTAGGTAAGCCTGCTATTTTTGTTGCTTGTTTAGCGGGACCTTCTGGAAACAAGATCTGAAGGTATAAGCTATTACCTTTGTCTGAAGGTAATACTTTACTCAAATATTTAACTAAAGGCCTGATAGAAGGACTAGTGTTAAATTCCTGATAAAATTGTCGAACGTAATGAATTACTTGCCAATGTTCATCAGTCAATTCGATTGCCTCTTTATCTGCAATGAGCTCTGCGATTGTCTCATTCCATACACAGGGATCTTTTAAATACCCTTGTGGATCAGTTTCAATATTATCGAGAAGGCTCATGCGATCGACTACCAGCTGATGGTTTTGTGGTTGTTTAGGGTCAGCTCGACCATCTTAATATCAGTGACTTGCTCAACTTCAGCAGGAAGCAACTCCGAAATACCGCGGCATTTACAGTCTGCTTTTAATGCATAGTACTTATTATCAAGTTCTGATAAGCGGTCTATTATTTGCTTATCTAATAAGTTGATCACTGACTCACCGATAAACAATAATTGTTCGCCATCTTCAACGTATCGAGAGTACTGTTTATTCAAATGAATTATATCAAATGAGTCCGATATTAAATGGAGTTTTGTAAGTTGCTTAGGCATTAAAAAGTAACCGTATGTTGAGCACTAGCGACCATTTGATTGATTTCTTTTCGATTTATAACCTGAGATGACTCTATAAGGTTACCTTCAGTTAGTGCAAATGCCTGAATGGATTCATGTTCTGCATAAACTTGATCTATTTCGTAAAATTCAAGGGCCTTAATTTGGCTATCATGGTTTTTATCATAAAACTCAGAATTATCTTGGTTATTGATTAAGTGGAAGATTCCTTGGTCGACAAAAATTAAATTCACCTTTTGTTCAAATGCCGCACAAACCAACGCCAGATCAACACTTTCTTTGCCGTCAATTTGGCTAAAGGGAGAGCTACTGATGATTAGATTGATGATATTAGAATTTTGCATAATTTTACTAAATATACGGTCTATCACTTAAAGTGTATAAAACGAGCACTAATTTCATCTCGGTCTGATTTATTTGATAATGAAGATACCTTTGAAAAAGCGACGGCTAGCTGGCCTAATCCTAAACTAGTAAATCCATTGTTTAAAGTCACGAATTCAAACCCATTATTTTCTGCTTCTTCAGCAGAGATAATTGCTCTTCTATTGCTTGCAGCCACACACACCTGAAGTTCAAAATTATGTTGCTTCGATAATTCAACCCACTTTGTTGTTAGTTGTAGTTCATCGCTAGGTTTAGCGCTAAATTTATTGGCGACATGGACGGCGTCTTGATAGAAAAATACATTAGCTACCTGATGACCCGATTTGACCAAGGCGGCAATAAATCTTAACGCTGATATATGCGCCTGACTGGTTGTTGGTGAACCTGTAACAAGTATTGAAAAAGAAGCTGGCATTGGGTTTAAAATATGTTAATTGAAGTTAAGTGAATCATCTCATCATAATTAAGCTCAATTTTCAGCTAACGATTAATTTAAATCAAGTTTTTACTCATAAACAGCTAGATTTTCACTGGTCTAATCTCTTTGTTGGTTGAGGAGTTAGATAATCCAGAACGAGTTGTATCTTCGAGCACGAAGAGCGACGACATAATAATAAATACTAGTTTTGAGGATATTCGAAGCAAATAGTTGATTCGATAACATACCCAAGCCAAAGAGAAAAATTCATGCCTAATAAACACTTAGATTTCGACACTTTTATGAATGAAGTTATATCGCGCAACCCAGGTGAAACTGAGTTCCATCAGGCGGTGCAAGAAGTCGCGGAAGACATTATTCCGTTTGTTAATGAAAATCCTCATTACAATCAAGCGGCTATTCTAAGACGTATGGTTGAACCTGATCGCATTATATCATTCCGTGTAAGCTGGGAAGATGATGAAGGGCACATTCAAGTTAACCGTGGCTATCGAGTTCAATACAATAGTGCAATTGGCCCTTACAAAGGTGGCTTAAGATTTCACCCTTCAGTAAATCAAAGCGTTTTGAAGTTTTTAGGTTTTGAGCAGGTGTTTAAGAATTCATTGACGACACTACCCATGGGGGGTGGTAAAGGTGGTTCTGATTTTGATCCTAAAGGAAAGTCAGACAGAGAAGTGATGCGTTTTTGTCAGTCGTTTATGACTGAACTACATAAGCATATTGGTCCAAACCGTGACGTACCGGCAGGAGATATTGGCGTTGGCGCCCGCGAAATTGGATATATGTTTGGTCAATATAAACGACTAGAGAATGAACATACTGGTACTCTTACTGGAAAATCCTTAGAGTTTGGCGGTAGTTTAATTAGGACAGAAGCAACAGGATATGGAACGGTTTATTTCGCAGAGTTAATGCTTAAACATCGCGGTGATTCAATTAATGGAAAAACGGTAGTTGTGTCTGGTTCTGGTAACGTTGCTCAATATGCAGTTGAAAAAGTCAATCAGCTCGGTGGTAAAGTTGTAACCATGTCTGACTCATCAGGTTATATTTATGATGCAGAAGGTATCGATGCCGAAAAGCTAGCATTTATCATGCAGCTTAAAAATGTAACTCGCGGTCGAATTAAAGCTTATGCGGATGAGTTTGGTTGTCAATTCCATGAAGGAAAGAAGCCCTGGGATGTGAAATGTGATTTAGCACTACCTTGCGCTACTCAAAACGAAATAGGAGTAGAAGATGCCGAAATGCTCGTTAAAAATGGTGTAATGGCGATTGCTGAAGGTGCCAATATGCCAACTTACATCGATGCTATTCATGTATTTCATGATAACAAGATCCTTTATGCACCTGGCAAGGCTTCAAACGCGGGCGGTGTTGCTGTTTCTGGTTTAGAAATGTCACAGAATAGCCAGCGCATTTCATGGACCCGTGAAGAGCTTGATGTTCGATTAAAGAACATAATGGGCGACATACATGAACAATGCATGACTTATGGTGATCAAGGTGATTATGTTGATTACGTTAAAGGCGCTAATCTGGCTGGATTTGTTAAGGTGGCTAACGCTATGTTGGCATACGGAGTAGTTTAGCCAATCGACGTACTCTTTTATTAAGACATAAAAAAACCATCAATTGATGGTTTTTTTAATTCAAGCTTTTATCAAGCCTGATAAAGCGCAAATATCTTATACCATCTTCATTAGTAACCAAACGAAAAGTGCCACTCCACCCAAGACCGCGGCAGCTCCCATCCATTCTTGCTGACTACCTTTTTTACCGTGTTTTAGCTCATGTTTGACTCGCGGAAATATCATGATTATAAACATGATAATTAAAACTGCCGAACCAATTTTCATCCAATCCATGTTTTTCTCCTACAAAAAAATAGGGCTCTAATAAGGAGCCCTTTATTCACTTTCAGTTGATATTGACTAAATGATTAATCGTCGTTAGCAAAACCCAAAAGGTGAAGTAAGTGGATGAAAATATTAAAGATATTAAGAAATAATGAAACAGTCATCATAATGTAGTTAGCAGATTCAGGCTGATTAATCATACGGCTTGTATCATAAAGAATAAATCCACTCATCAGCATGATAACAATTGCAGAAATAGCCAATGATAACCCTGAGATGTTCAGGAAGATATTAGCTAAAGCAGCAACTAAAATCATCATCATACCAACAACTAAAAAGCCACCCATAAAGCTGAAGTCTTTTTTAGTCATTAAGGCATAACCTGAAAGTGCAAAGAAGATAACACCAGTGCCCCCTAAAGCTGTTCCAACAATCTGAGAGCCGTTAGACATAGCCAAATAGTTGTTTAGCAGGGGACCAATACCAAACCCCATCAAGCCTGTGATGGCGAAGACTGTTAAAATACCGGCACCTGAGTTTGCTGTTTTTGGCAGTACTAACCAAATAAGGGCAAAGGACAGACCAATACATATAAGGTAAGTCATCGGCGGCATATTCATCATAGTCGATACTGATGCCATCAGAGCCGAAAATACAAACGTTGCTGAAAGTAGCATATAGGTATTTTTAAGTACTTTATTAATTTCGAGCGATTGACCGCGCGTTCTTTCAATTACTGGTTGATTATGTTGCATGAATAAAAACTCCTGAATAACAATTGATTAGATTCAACAAACTAGTCTCAATGAGCGAAATTCACTTACTGATTACTAAGTCTTAAGACATATCTTTATAATAAGGGTTCAAATTAAAGATCCCAAGTGCTTTGGTCAAGTTATTTACCTAATTTGTAACAAGAATTAGCTATTTTTGATTACAAAACAAACAAAAATAAAAAAAATTAGAATTTTTAGCAATTAGGCTTTGCCATTTAGAAATATTCCGGTAATATGCGCGCTCTACAGGAGAGATGGCAGAGCGGTTGAATGCACCAGTCTTGAAAACTGGCATGGGTTAATAGCCCATCTAGGGTTCAAATCCCTATCTCTCCGCCAAATTAAAGAAACCCGCTTTTAGCGGGTTTTTTTATGTCTGAATTTTGTATCTATATGTTAATAGCAAAATTTTCTTCGAGCTAAATGGTTTATCCTCAGCTATACGGCTAGCTATTCATTTCTCTTTAAGTAATTTCTCAAAATATCTAGATGGCTTATGAAGGGGAAGAGTTTGGTCGCGCTTGCATGTTCACCAAAAACACCAATTCCATTAATGGAATCCTTTTTTCGGCATACAAAGCAAGCCCGTGCAATTTAGGACAAGCACTTATAAATAAAGTTCATGAAATTGTTTGGCCAAAGCAATAGAGGTGAGGCTAGCCTGATTCTGTATTGAAAAAGCTATTACACGCTCTTTGAGAGCTGCTCTTGTATTGATGAATGATTAAAAACAAAAAGGTGTTATATATGAATTTACTTAACAAAACTGTCACTGTTAAATCAATGCCACTGGTTGCTTTAAGAGTAGCCGTGGGCATTATGTTCAGCATCGCTGCTTATGCCAAAGTAAGTGCAGGTTCTAGCTGGCCTGACAGAATGGTAGGATTTCTTAATTTTCAAAAAAACACGGGTGAGTTTTATCAAAGTTTTGTCACGAATGTGGTTATCCCGAATAAGGCACTTTTTGGCTATGCCACAATGGTTGGAGAAGTTGTGGTTGCAATATCGTTAGTTTTTGGACTATTTTCTCGAGCTGGAGCGCTCATTGGGGCATTTATGGTAGCCAACTTTTTATTAGCCAAAGGAACTGCTTTCTGGATGCCTTCTGCTAATGATCCTATGTATATCTTAATTTTACTCTTCTTAGCGCTAGTGCCGAGTAGTAAAACATGGGGGTTGGATTATTATATCGCTAAGTATCGAGTTAAATAGTACCGCACATTCTGAATGGTCAGCATAAACCTTATTAAACTACATAAACAGATTTTTTCCTGCTCCAGTCAGCTCTAGTTACCCCAAAATTATCGATCTCAGTTATTTATATTGATAACTGAGATAAGTTGGTTAAAAAATAGACATTTTTTTGAAATGAGTATTATAATAATCCTACCAGTGGAATAATAACTAGAATAAATCTATAAGTTATTGATTTCGTAGAGTTACTACGGGGAAATCTTTATGTACGATTCAAGTATTGCTTTGGATCTTTGTATTGATAAACAACAACTTTCAATTAAACAATCTAACCAGTTATTAACAGTCCAAAAAGATATTCTTGAAGCAATTGTGACTGGACATGACTATCAATCTTCGCTTGATTCATTATGCATTGCCGCAGAAACAATTTTGCCTAGATCAATAGCGTCAGTATTGTTATTTGATAAAACTAAAAAATCGCTAAATGTTCGGGCTGCGCCTAATATTTCGGACCCAGCGATAAAGCGACTTAATCAACTTATTCCCGGCGAGTATGCAGGCTCTTGTGGAACAGCTGTATTTAAAGGCAAACCTCAGTTTGTTGAAGATACTTTTAGCGACAAGCGTTGGAAGAATTTACGAGATTTTGCAGAAGATTTTAGTATTCGAGCTTGCTGGTCGATGCCAATCGTTGATCGTGAAAATAAAATTATTGGGTCATTTGCCCTATCGAGTTTTAAAAAGCGCGTACCGAATCATTTTCAGGAGATTTTACTTTATACTGCCAGCTATTTAACCAGCTTAATTTTGACCCGTGAAAAAGAAGACGCTATCTTACAAAGAGCAGCGCACTTTGACCATTTAACCCAATTACCCAATCGAGTCTATTTCGATAGGCGAGTAGAGCAAGCCATTTCACAAGCTAAACGTAATAAGAACGAACTATCGATCTTCTTTATCGATTTGGATAACTTTAAACAAATTAACGATAATTACGGTCATTCTGAAGGAGACAAAGTTCTTCGTTCTACTGCAAGTCGAATGCTTGAGTGTATTCGAAAAGAAGATACTCTTGCTCGAATGGGCGGTGACGAATTTATTATTCTAGTCGAAGGTAATGTCGATAAACCTGAGTTAAAATTAATAGCCAATAAATTATTGGCTTCTTTTTCAAAACCAATTAAAACGAGAAAAAATAAACACAAGACTAGTATTAGTATTGGGATCAGCCTTTACCCAAAGCAAGGGAAAACAGCACAAACAATAATTAAGTCAGCCGATAAAGCGATGTATATTGCCAAGTCCGCAGGGAAAAATAAATTTCGATTTGCTTAGCATGAGTTACAAAAAATCAAAAAACTAATCTATGTGGTCACAGTAATAACGAGAAATTTTAATTTCGTCACTCCAGAAGTCTTGAGTTAAACCCGCTTTAACTTTTAAATGATTAAGAAATTCAGCCGGAGTTTGTATTTGGTCCCATACCGATGGCAAAAAAGTACTATTGTGATTTTTATATTGAAAGATAAGACCATCTTTACCCACCTGTAATTGTGCTAACAAACCTTGTTCAGAATTAAATGTCATTGGATGTGCTTGGGATAATATTGAGATTGAGATATGGATCACTGGCTCTTCGATATGAGTAACCGGTGGAAAACGCGGGTCGTTAAAAGCTGCAGCAAATGCATGCTCGGCAACGTCTTGAATTAACGGAAGTTTTGCTTCTAGTGTGCCAATACAGCCGCGAAGTTGATTACTTTCCTTTAAAGTAACGAAGCTAGCACCGATAGCTTGTAATTCTGGGGTGTATTTATCTAGTTCCATATGTGGCGCTTTTTGGTAAGCAAGGCCGTATTGTATTGCGTGTCTTGCAGTTGTTAATAAGCTTTTTTTGTCTTTTAGACTGAGTTTAGTAGATGGCATAAGAAGCGTACCCCACGACACGATTTTTATCTCCAGCTGTATCGCCAGAATTACATTGTGCAATTTTTTTAATTTTCATTCGTTTTTGCTTAACGACTTTCAGTAATCCCTTTATAGCAGTACTGCCGCATGCCATATCTGCAGAGATTAATTCTCCGTTAAGTTGCTCTATAGCTAGAGTGGTAATTTTATCTATTTTGATAGCTGATTGGTAATCAAGAAAATGGCTGAGATCAGAACTGATGACTATTAGTGTTTCTTCTTCTCCCCATAATTTTTCAATGACTTCTGCAACTAATTGACTAGAACATTTTCCTACTACAATTGGAGTTAAAGTAAAGTCAACTAATTGAGTCTGCAAAAAAGGCAATTGTACTTCTAAAGAATGCTCATCTTGATGTGCATGTTGAGAAATTGAAACTTGAGACAGGTTTGATATTAAAGCAGCTGATTCTGAGTTTACGGGAATATCGCCTAGCGGAGTAGCGAAATAATCAGCGTCTGGCAACGCCATTCCATTGACAGCTACTCTATGACAAGGACCTAATAAGACCACTTTGGATATTTTATGTTTTAGGTTTGAAAGTAACTTATAGCCGCTGGCCGCAGTCTTACCGGAATAAATATAACCTGCATGTGGAACGATTAGTGCTTTGGGCTCTAGGTATTGAGGATTAACTTGAGATAACAGGCGCGACACATCAGAAGCTAGCTCTAAAGAGTCGCCTGAATAAAATAGTTTGGCAACTGCCGGCGGTCTTATCAGTGTGCTTTTAGCGGTCGACATAACAAGACTCCAAAGTAGGCCACAAATTGTCAGTTTGTTGGCCCTTAGACTAAACTATAAGTATGGAACAAATATCTGAAAACACCCAGTTTAATCACCCAACAAAATATTGGCATTTGCTCGACGATGGAAGAGTACAATGTGACCTTTGTCCTCGATATTGCAAACTTAAACAAGGGCAGAGAGGTTTATGTTTTGTTCGTCAAAATAATCACAATCAAATCGAGTTAACCTCTTATGGTCGTTCAAGCGGATTTTGCGTCGATCCGATTGAAAAAAAACCACTCAATCATTTTTATCCTGGTTCAGCAGTATTATCATTCGGCACCGCTGGCTGTAATCTCGCTTGTAAGTTTTGTCAAAATTGGGATATCAGTAAATCGAGAGAACTTGATAAATTGGCTTCTATTGCTAGTCCTCAAAAAATAGCTCAAGTGGCTAAAAGTTCAAGCTGTAAAAGTGTCGCCTTTACTTACAACGACCCCGTGATATTTCATGAATACGCAATTGATGTTGCACACGCTTGCCATGAACTTAATATTAAAAGTGTTGCAGTGACTGCCGGTTATGTTTGTGAGCAGCCAAGAGAAGAGTTTTACCAGGTGATAGATGCTGCAAATGTTGACCTTAAGGCATTTACAGAAAAATTTTATTACAAGCTAACCGGTGCTCACTTACAATCGATTTTAGATACTTTGATTTATCTAAAAAATGAAACTAATGTTTGGTTTGAAATTACCAATTTAATGATCCCTGGAAAAAATGATTCGGTTGAAGAGATCGAAGAAATGACCCAATGGATTATAGAAAATTTGGGGCCTGACATCCCGCTACATTTTAGCGCTTTTCATCCAGACTGGAAAATGATGGATATCGAACATACTCCAGCCGCAACATTGACTATGGCTCGCGACATCGCTCGCAAAAATGGTATTCATCATGTTTATACTGGCAACGTGCATGATAAGGCTGGCCAAAGTACCTACTGTAGTCAATGCGGTGAAATTTTAATAGGAAGAGATTGGTATCAATTGAGTGACTGGCTTATTGATGAGGAGGCTCGTTGCAAAAGTTGTAAGCAAGTCGTTTCCGGTATTTTTGAAACTAAGCCGGGAAATTGGGGGGCTCATCGTTTGCCGATAAAAATACCGAGCCAGTAAGGTTATTGCTAATCGGTATAAGGTAAATACCTTTCGCTATTGTTTTCTAAAGATATATCAGTAGTATTAAATACTCTATGATTCTGTCATAACGACGATATTTTTAAGCTTTGCCATTTTATTTCTAGTGAAAAGAATTATGACGAATAACATTGTTTTAGTTTCTATTAAATCTTTCCCTTTATTTCACCTAGTGGGTTAATCGCTAGTACCTCCCAATAAACTATCTTTTTTGAAAATCAATATATTCGATATTTATTGAATTTGATATTTGAAATATTTGGTTAATCTAAATTGAATAAGAGCTGCAGATCAGTTGCAGATCAAACTCATTATTTTTTTCCCGTTTATAAATATATTTTGACGGAAGTATTTCGAGAGTAAATAAATGAATCAGCTAAATAGCTCATGGCGCAGGGCCGTGATCAAAATCGGTAGTGCCTTAATTGCGCCAGAAGGTAAAAAATGTTCCACTAAATACCTTTTGTCATTGGTGGATTTTATTCATGATTGTATTCATCAAGGTAAAGAAATTGTTATAGTTTCATCTGGAAGTGTCGCAGCGGGTGCAGGGTTATGCCAACAAGACTTAAACAAAAAGTTGTCGATACCACAAAAACAGGCATTAGCTGCATTAGGTCAAACTCACATCATGCATCATTGGCAAAAATTGTTTGACGATAGGTGCGCCCAAATATTATTGACTCGTTCCGACCTCGACAGCGATAAACGCTCACTGAATATTAAAAACACTTTGAACACTCTGATTGAAATTAACGCTATACCGATCATCAATGAAAATGACTCTGTCGCAGTGGACGAATTAGTCGTAGGTGATAATGACAACCTGGCCGCTCGAGTCGCGGTGATGTGCGAGGCAGATCTGCTTTTCATTTGTAGTGACGTTGACGGTTTATTTGATAAAAATCCAAAGCAATTTTGCGATGCCACTTTAATTAAACAAGTCGAAAAAATTGATCAACAAATATTCGACTCAGCTAGTACTAGTGATAACTCGATTGCAACTGGCGGCATGTTGACTAAAATCCAAGCGGCAAAAGTAGCAACAAACGCTGGGATTGAAGTCGTCATTGTTAATGGGCGTAAGGCATCTAGTTTTGAAAATTTAAAACAAGGAAAATACTATGGCACTCGATTTATAGCTAATGTTTTGACTAAACAAGGTGATTTAATTATTGAACAATGTCAAAAAACAAAAATGGCGGCTAAACAAGTCGCTATTAGTTCTAGTGAGGCAAAGAATAAGACTTTGCTTTGTATGGCAAGAATACTGGAAGAGAACAAAGAGTTAATTTTAATGGCGAACAAAAGGGACTCAGAAAATGGAAAGAAAGCAGGGTTGAGCAATGCAATGATTGACCGATTAACAATAACTGAAGAAACGATTACTCAAATGCAAACGGCATTAGAACAAGTCGTAAAATTAAAAGATCCTTTATCAATAAGAGCTACCGGTGAAACTCGTCCTAATGGACTAAACGTTAGTAAGAAAAACATACCGCTGGGCGTTATTTTGATGATTTATGAGTCGAGGCCAAATGTGACCGTTGAAGCAGCATCGCTCGCATTTAAAAGCGGTAATGCAATAATATTGCGCGGCGGTAAAGAAGCCTTTGAATCAAATCAGGCAATTGCAAAATGTTGGATGCAGGCGTTAACGGAAAATGCTTTTGATCCTGCCATTATCAATATTCTAGAAACCACTGATCGACGTATGTTGGATAAGTTATTAAAGTTGGATGAGATTATTGATGTGGTTATTCCTAGAGGAGGAGAGGGTCTTATCCGTCACGTGGTGAAACATAGCTTCATTCCGGTGATTAAGCACTATAAAGGCGTGTGTAATTTGTATATTGATGAGTCAGCCGACCTTGATACCGCATTGAATATACTTATCAACGGGAAGACTCATCGACCGGGTGTGTGCAATGCACTTGAGGGGGTGGTTATCCATAAGAATATTGCGGATCAATTATTACCATTAATGTTCAAAAAGTTAACAGCAAAGGATGTGTTGATTTTTGGTTGCGATAAGACTCAACAAATATTACCTATGGTTGAAAATGCCACGACAAAAGAATTTGCCGCCGAATTTTTAAGTCTGAAAATTTCTTGCAAGTTAGTGGATAATTTAAATCAAGCAATTTCATTTATCGATCGTTATGGTTCAAACCATACCGAAGTCATTGTCACCGAGTGTCAGAAAAATGCGGATAAATTTGTCAATGAGGTAGATGCATCTGTGGTAATGGTTAATGCATCATCCCGATTTTCTGATGGAGGAGAGCTGGGGTTGGGCGCAGAAATAGGTATTTCAACGTCAAAGCTTCACGCTTATGGGCCTATGGGGCTTGAGTCACTAACATCTGAAAAGTTTGTTGTGAATGGTCAAGGACAGATTCGATAGCAGTCTTCTATCTTGGGAGAGCATATATGAGGTTAAGTAAATGTCGACTTATATAAAAGTCATCTAATGTTTATTTTTATTCATGCTATGCTTATTAGACTTATCTAGTTGATTTGATTAGTTTTTAAGCAGGTCTTTTATTCAAAAGATATTCTGAGAATTAAAAGAATAGGTTGTTTTATGACACAAATTTTTGAAGTTCACGCGCAAAATCCTCAACCGAGATTAATTTCGCAATCTGTCGCTTTAATCCGAAATGGCGGACTTATTGTTTACCCAACTGATTCTGGTTATGCACTGGGCTGTCATATTGGTGATAAAAAAGCATTGGACAGGATCCGCAAAATTAGAAAGTTAGACAAAGCTCATAACTTTACTCTAGTGTGTCGTGATTTATCTGAATTGGCGATTTACGCGCGAGTCGATAATACCTCTTTTCGTTTACTTAAAAATCATACGCCAGGGCCCTACACATTTATTTTAAGAGCGACTCCTGAAGTACCCAATAGATTGCAGCATCCAAAGAAGAAAACCATTGGGATCAGAGTACCAGATAATGCTATAGCGCTTTCATTATTAGAGTCCTTAGGCGAGCCAATAATGAGCACCAGTTTGATATTACCCGAGCAAGATATGACCTTAGCCGAGCCAGAAGAAATTCTTGACGCTCTCAAAGGACAGGTCGACCTTATTATTAATGGAGGTTTTGTTAGCGATCAACCAACCACCGTTGTTGATATGATGGAAGGCTATCCTAAAATCATTCGTCATGGTGCAGGTGAACCTGAAGCCTTTGAATGATATTTAACCGATACGGATAATTAAACACATTATTTGCTAAAATCTGACCAACAGTGATTGCATTCACACAAACATCCGATATAATTGCTCGCTCTTGATGCCGGTGTGATGGAATTGGTAGACATAGGGGATTCAAAATCCCCCGCAGCAATGTGTGGCGGTTCGAGTCCGCCCACCGGTACCAGCTAAATATAAGGGTTAGCGTCGTAGTAGACACTAACCTTTTTTTTCGTCTGAAGTTCGGGGTATCACCGGGGTATCACTCAGAACGCGCAAACACCGATTAATCCACAACAAAAAGCAATAAAAGAAGCTAGTTGTTTCTTTTGTTCCAGTCGAAGTTTTGGTTTTTAAGCAGGTGGTGTTCAACAGATTTGCTTATATTAAGTTTGACGCCGTTTGGAAGTTCAACAATTGAATCAAGAAGCAACCACAACTCAATATTGTCACCATTTTTAATTGCATCATCTATGAGATGATCTTTGTGATGCCAAGTATAATATTCAGTTTTTAACCATCTATCGCGAAGCGTATACGAAAACTCTCCAACATAAGCAGGGTGACCATTGACGGTAACCAAATACGCGAGCTCTTCTTCCGCATCCGTCTTTCTATCTAAAAGCTCAAGAGATAAATGAATAGGTTTGGACTCACCATCCCACTTATAGCTTTTCTTTGATGGGGTAGGGTTATGGTAGAAATGACCGGCTAAGTAAAATTGAAAGCCGTGTAGTTCGATATGTTTATCTTCTGATTTTGATTCTAATTTTGATTCTAATTTCGTGACTTGAGACATATTAATTTCCTATTGTTAGATTGCCAGGTTAGTCCCCGGTACTAACAACAGGCTTCCATGCGAATTAAGCGCCCCGAAAATAAAAATTACTTATTCCCAGTACTAACACTCACCCCTGAAGCGGTACTCCTCAAAACGTCAGCCCGCATAAACTTCTGCTCCTTGTAAACTAACACCGGCAGAATATAGGTAAAGTAAACATCTTCAGATTCACACTCAGGATTGCTGCAGTGGTGCAAATACTGCTTAGGGTTAGATTGTAAAATATCAGCGCAATCATCCAGCCGCAAAACGCCTTGATTACATTCGTCGCAAACATATTCCTCTAAAGTGACTTGAACTTCTTTTTTTGAAATAGCCATTTGGCCTCTGAATTGTTTATCTTTTAATTTGAGCTAATATTAAACTACCAACTAGGTTGTTGGAGTCTCCAGTTCCAGAGTGTAGTACGCCTACGTTCTGGAACCTAGCCAACTTTCCCGGTAAGTTATTTTAAATAATTAAAGTCTTAGTAACTTGCTGATTTTGCATAGTATGTAAAAGTTTGATTTGTAGGTCCGGGTATAGAGCACTTAGATGTTAGTTTTCTTGTTTTCCCAGAGTTTACTCGGTAGCTACCAGCGCTTGTGTCGCGAGACTGTCCATTGTAGCTGTATCTCACATGCAGATTAACTAAGATGGAAGCGCTGCCGTGGTTATTCTTAATATATGGCGTTTTGCCACCTTTGCCACAGTTAGGAGCTGACGTACCGACTTTAATATGACTGATTGCCGACTCGGCGGGAGCGTTAGATTCTTCACTATTGGCTACTAACCCAAACCCTAAAGTTAGAGCAGTCAAAGCCAAGCAAAATGCTTTCAATTTTTTCATCATTATCACCTTTTTTTGTTTTCGTTTTTTGAACCTTTATTAGTTTGCTATATCTGAAAAAATTATGAAAGAGGGCAGAAACATTTGCACATAACTTGTGTAATTATTCGCCTATGAATTTATCCAGCTCACTTTATCTGCAGGAAAGATTTCGGCTGGTCCGCCCTTAAGTTCAACACCATAGACAAAGCTGTTTACAGACCATTGGTCAGATGGCTCATGAACGAAATACTGTGGCAATGAGATTGCAATAGCACGATACTCTATACCGCCGGTATTTTTAAAACGCGTATTGTCAGACCAAACAGGTAGCCATTTGTGATACTCAACTAAATTTGGTAAGTCAGTTATCTTTTTTTTAGATACTACCAACCCTTCTTTAATGAATTCTTTGTCTGTATTGTCAGGCGCGGGATTTGGATATCCATCTGTCGCTTCATTCTCTTGTTTTTTATCAGTCATATTGATTTCTCCTAATGATCATTTCTTTCTTGGTTATTTTTCGCTGGAACAGTTAACAAAAAGCTCACCTAAACTGCTTAGTGATACATTACTCAACAACGCATTACCCATATGTTCATCTTTGCAAAAATATTGCATACGACGACCATCTCTGAATGTAGGAGGAGTAAACAATAAGTTATCTATGTCGTTGGAACTAAAAATATTTCGTTGCACATACCCCATACTTTCTAAGTGAGTTATATAAATGTCGATTAACTCAGGAGAGCTAAGACTTGATAGTGGAAAAAGAATTTCTGATACACTTTCAATGCTTGTGTAAGGTTCTTTTTTACAATCATGCTGAGTGTCACGCATCTCTAGATGATTTAATATCTTATTAGTCACTGTATCCTGAAAGAACCAGCCAGAGCTCATTCGTCTAGGTGTGCGTTTTTTAAATGCTCTTGCATTATAACGAGCTTCAAGTAATTCGGGATTATTTAAGAGTTTAAGTAAGTTAATCTCTTCACTAGCCATCTCGTTTATTTTAGCTGCAAAAGCGGGGTGAACCATTCCCGCGTATTTATCATCACTTGCAGCGATCAGTAATTGTTTTGCAGATTTGAACACTTCATCATCTTCATTTCTGATTAATAATGTTTCAAGTAAAGGCGTTGCAATAGACGGATTTGGTTGGGTTAATCTGTCAGAAGGGATTTCGTCAATTGCCGTTTTAATTCGGTCTGCAAGCCTTTGATTCATTGCGTCTATTTGAGCCTGCTGGGTGTACTTCCACCGCAAGCTTCCGACCATATCATTTAAAAAATTACCAATGCCTTTGTTTGCGGGTGAAGCTACATCATCATAAATTTTATTATCAAGACTGTCCTTACCCATAACTTCATCCCTTATTTTTAAGATGGGTCAATAACCCAAACATCAATTTTCAAAGCGTTCTGAGCAATCACACTCATCAGCTTATGATAAAAGCGTACATCTTCAGGCTTTTTGTAAATTAATACAATACCTGCCTTCTTATTTGTTTGGAACGCGTACCACAAGGATTGTCCAACCGCTTCTGGCCACTTATTAGCAAAGTCATATTCAATGGCGTGCGTATCGGTTAGGCAATCAACGCGGGTTCTATCGGGGAGCTTGTATTCGATTTGTCCTTTGCAGCCAGCCGCTTGAAAATCCTTTTCATAATGGTATTCGCCGGGCGGCAGTTCAATAAATAAGCTACTGGCGAGTAGTGAGAGTGTTAACATGAGTTATCCCTTGGTTATTTACTTTATTTAACAAATTCATTTACTCTAAAGCATTTAATCTCTCGAAGAGCCTCAAGATCACTCTCTTCTAGATCGAACCATTCACCATCCAGTCGCTTCTCTCCGTATTCGCTGTGAAGTATTTTTTCAGCTTGCATTGCATCATCAGAATCAAAGCAGTGGACAAGGTTGAGTTTAAAAGGAGTGTTCCTAGAAATTTCCTTTGCGCGCTTTTCAGGAGAGCGAGTAGTCAACCCTATCTTATAGTATCCCCCAGATTCGTATATGTATATATAACCAGGCTTACGGGCTGTTTTTGGTTCGGCGCTTACATCAATAGACTTTTGCTCGCTCCATTGATTGCTTTCATCTATAACATCATCGGGAATATATTGGTTCAATATTAATTCAAAGTAATAACCCGCCTCATCCTTCTTGAAGACTCGGTCAAGCCTCTTCATCGCGATGCGCTGGCTAGAATCTCTGGTTAAGAAAATAGGGTATTCCGCCATAATTGGAAAGTGCACCCTAGGATCTACCTTAAGTGAGTTCTCAATCCTTTGGCGTTCAGCCTGGTTTAGATTTAACTTAAAAGCGCTAGAGTTATCTTGAGAGCGTTCTAGCCCTAGAGAGAACGATTCTATGATTAGCTCTTGGATTGATAAGTTATCAATTGTCTTGCCGAGTCTTTCTTCAATTTGAATTTTAACCGTATTGTATGAATCAACCATAAATTTTCCCTATAAGTTTTATTAAATAAACTCAATAAGTATCTGGTCATGGTTTTAGAATCTCGACAATTCGCCGCGATTCATTTTGTCAAGTAACTAGCTAAACATTTGAAGCCTCTCATGCTTGCATTGCTCTTCCAGCTTTTCTAACTCTTTGACATTAAGGCATGGTCAAAACTGTTTGAATTACTCATATTAATTTACCAGCTATCGCTGGTAATGTCTCTTTTGCGGCGGTAATCAACCTCTCGCTTATGGATAAAAATAAAAGATACAAAGCTCAATTAGAATGAGCTATTATCGGACTTCCATAAATAAAAAAGGTACAAGGATATGTCAGATAAAACAAAAACTCTCGAGGAGGCTTTGGAAGAAGCTATCTCTGCAGCTCAAGCCATTCTATCTTTTCACGGACACGGCGATCAAACAATCTACAGTGTAGAGATGGCAGACAGCGATAATCTCGCCAGCGGTGATGAAAGTAAATTAACTAAAGCGAAGCGCTGTTGCGCTCTATGGGACTGTACCGTTACTAACGGTGGACGCTGTACTTGTAAGAAATGGAAGAAGTGCTAAAAGAAGTATCAAACACAGTATCTAGCCTTTAGCTAAATACTGTGTTTGATATGTTCCCTATTTACAATTTTGACAATACACCAAAAGTGGGATTGCATCACCGTTATGAATTGGCGTATAAACGTCAATACCTCTTGGAAATTCCCCATTAAACTTTTTATTAGTTACGCTTTTAACCCCTTTCGTCAAATCAAGATTGACTGAACTAGGTGGCACCTGAAAGCCTTTCATATTCCCTTGTTCATAAAACGCCATCTTTAAAAGACAAATAGCAATAACTGCAAGCAAAACAGTATTTATGTGTGACTTCATATGCACCCCTAGTATGAGCTTAATTGACGTTTGAGCTTACTTGATAAGCTTTTGTAAGTAAACTGATAGTGAGCGGCCAAGCACCCCCAGCACTTGTTAACTTCCTTTCGGACTCGTTAAGATTTTCCTTGGTTATTTGGTTGTTGATAAAGCTATCCATGCAACGTCAACAATCATATCTCGGTTGTACGAATCGTCATGTATTTTAATTAATGCGGTTCTCAGTTTTTCCTTTTGTTGTATTAGCTGATCGCGTTGAGCCTTATATAAATCTTCTTTCTTGGCAAACATGCTCATTGTTAAATGTTCCATTCGCTTTCCCCGAAACTATTTAAGTAATCAATCATTTTTAGTCTGAGCGCAATTTTTCATAGTTTAGTTACCACAAATCGTACCAATGTTTACCATCAAAAGCTCTAAGTCTTCTAGTTTTATAATCCATATATATAGTACCCATGAGAGGTGAAGAAGGAGCTGACATTAACGGTTCAAGACGCAAAGTTTTTGGAGTAAGTAAGTGGTCAATGTGTACATTTCCGTTAGGTGCTATACGAAGCCCTTGCACATTGGTTGTCGCGTTGGCAATCATAAAAGGATCACCCGCGTGTGCGATAAGGTTCCAATCTTGACCACCTGCGTTTAATGAAATAGTCGCCGAAGTAGATGGGGACTTTACAATTAATTGGGGGAAAGTTCTATTTTCAATTTCTAGTTTACTGATAGCTTTAAGTGAAAGTGTTTCTATCATATGGTTTATTGGCTCTGCCTGTTTAGGCGACAACACATGAGACTTTTTTCCTCGAACAAGCATTACAGCCTCACCTTCACAGCCATATGGTAATGTTACAACAACCTGTTCGCTATTTTCATGCAATTTAAGGTACATACTAAATGTTAATTTATTGAAGCTGGTTTTTGGCAAACTAACTATCATTTGAGGAGTTTCTAAAGAGTTTGATTGAGAAATATAGCTGCCTCCATAAGTTACAGTTGCAAAACCCAAATTTTCGCCTTTATACATCTTAGGAGCGCGAATTTGAATTTCAGAATACTGACCAGTATCCGTGATTAAAGTTGTATAGTTAAGTTGCTCCTGAAGTATTTTAGCATCCGGACCTGGAGCGCAAGTCTCCGGCGGTGAGTCAGCTTTTCCATTCATGGATAGTACGAACAAAACTACTAAAACAAGTGATTTCATAATTCTTTCCTTATTTAATATGCCACTTCATAGCAGCGCTCTAGTTCTTTTTTACCAATTTGTATGTAATACAACGTCATTTCAGGGTCACTATGACCTAAAAGCCTCGCAATATCGTCTAACTCTACACCGTTATTTGCTGCGTTTGTAGCAATTGATTTGCGGCCAGTGTGAGAGCTACAACCGCGCAAGCCACACTTGATATAAATCTTTCTAAATTGATCTTCTAACGCGTCACACGCCTTGTAGGTTTTAACCGTTCCGTCTTGCAATTTTCTGATCTTATCGCTCAATGAATAAGCGCGGCCTCGGTTGTTATAAAGTAATTTACTATCAGGGTTTAAGCCTTGATATTGATCGCCCTCTAAAGACAAACCCCATTTACGCTTGTGTCGATAATCAATATATTCTTGAATAATCTTTCTCGACTTTTTATTACTTAGCCAAATGGTTCGCGACTTCGTACCTTTGCAAATTTTAGCTGGTAAAAATACTTCTGTTCTAACCATGCCAGATGGAAACAATAAGGTTTTAACATCGAGCCTTGCCACTTCTGAAACTCTCAGTCCGGCATGACTTAAGACCATTGCTGCGCGTTTTGTTTCTGGGTCTTGCATCATTAAAATTTTCTCTAAAACTTTGTTAATTTGTCTTGGTTTTAACGCTTCTGCTTTGCTCATGTAGTCTTTACTCCGCTTTTAGTATGTAAAGGTGACATAGATATATAAAATCTAGGTGAACCTCTAAAGTTAGCATGAATAAAGGGTTATAGGGAAAGCCTTTTATGCGAGATAACCTTCAATTTCTTCAGGTTTCCAGTAGTTAAATAAATGACCTCTGAAAACAGTAACAAGCTGATTTTCGTCAACCTCCCATAACGGCTCATCTGGAAACGAAACTACAAATGCCTCACCATTTACTACCAAGCAGCCGTTAGACATTTCTAGCTTATCCGCCTTTTTTAATCTCATAATCTATCGTTTCCTATTAATTACTAACTGCTTAGCAGTAGCGCTTTTTAAGTCTGAAAATATCTCGCCGTTAGTTGTTTGATACTCGTAAACCCCTTTACGGTTAATTGTCTTAACAATGCGAGCAGCATAGATTTCATCGTCTACTTCTTTGGAGTGTATATATTCCATTTCTATCGTTTCCTATAAAAAGGTTTATGGTTTTTGTTATCGTTCATTATCTATTCCTTTATTAAAGCGTTTGGTCAAGAATATCGAATAGACTTCTCGCCGTATTCTCGCTGTCTATACCTAAATCCAGTGATTGCTTGTTTTCAATCGCCGCACCCAAAACGCGATACAGGTCTTTCGCTTGCTTTGTAGTGAGCCTGATTGTCGTTACTGATTGTGTGTTCACTTCCATATCTATCGTTTCCTTTAATATTTGGTTAAGACTTGATGCTCTAAAAGCTCAGTATCACTATTAATAAATGAGTGAGCTATAACAGCTTTATTCCAGCATCCATATTCTTCAGGATGGCTTGAGTTTTTAAAGTCCAACTCAGGAGAAAAAACCCTTCCATTACTTTGGTAAAAAAGTGCGGCCAAAGTGTTAATTCTTTTCTCTAACAAAAAACCTAATTTATTAGTCATAATCTATCTATTCCTTATTAATTAATTTAGCGAGCTCCATTAAAAACCATGCTTGATAAGTAACTGCTGGTAGCCATACAGCCAAAAAGGCTATTAATAAAAGAGTGTTCATTTCTATCGTTTCCTTATTTAAGTTGGCGCTCTTTAACTAGCAGCTCTGCAAGAAATTTAGTGAATCGTGTTAGACCTGATTTGTTTGATATTTCATACAACAACCAAATGAACAAGCCTATATAAACTATTGGATAGATAGCCGTGAGCCAGAAAGTTATTTCTCGTTCTTCTTTGTCTAGCTTGTCCGGCGGCGTTCCGTCGAACCTTGAGAATGACAGAACGCCCAAAAGGGTAATCAAGCTAGGTAATAGCCAAAATAGAATAAAACCGTCTAACATATTCATAATGTTGCTTCCTATAATTAAGCTGCGCTGATTAAATGGCTGAGTCCCAGCGGCATATCAAAACGATTACCTTTATCCCAAATTAGCCACATATATTCACAGCTATCAGAGCCGCCATTAACAAATCTTGGGCGAGGCACAATGACTGGTGTTTTCTCAGGAAAACCTATTTCTTGCCAAAACGGGATCCGACATTTTGAGCCCAAGAAGTTAACGCGTTGTAAATAAGCCATCGTTCCATAGTCTGCCAATTCAGATAGAGACTTAGTGATAAATTCAACCGTTAGCGAAAAGGGCGGGTTAGTGATAATGACATCCTGCTTTTCAAAGCTAGTCGCTAAATAGTCAACGCCTTCATCAAGTTCAGCCCAGCTTTTCTGGGACTCTGGCAAATCGATTCTGTCGTAAATGTTTCGAGTTTCACCGCGACAAGGCTCTAAAAATTTATCATTTGGTCGCAAAGTTAATTTACCTAATAACGCCTCAACAGTTTTAATTGGTGTTGGGTAGTTATCTCTTGCTATTTTTTTTCCATTTGTGCTGCTCATTGTTCGCCTCCTTATTTCTCTTCAGTGCAAATAGAATCCCACCAGTCGGCGACGTCTCGAAAGTCATACATTCGACGGCCTCGCTTTTTATCGCCAATCACAACCCGATGGCTTTTAATAGGAAAGGTGCCGTCGCTCTGTTGCACTTGGAGAGAGCGTTTTTCCTGATTAATGAATTCAGCGACTGCGTCATCGCTAAGTGCGACCCCGTGTCGATAAAGAACGGCTATTTGGATTGGCGTCAACGCGCCTGATATATCAGTGTTAATATTAAGCACTTTTAAGCTCCTCCAAGATTGAGTCCTTTGTTCTTTCTGCTTTCGTAATAAGACTGTTGTATGGATTGATGATTGATGGGTTGATCATGAATATCTTAGGAAATAAACCAACGAGCTCTGATATTAAAGTTCGGTTAAGGTTCTCTAATAGGTTTTCGAAATCTTCGCCATTGGCTAACAAGGCTTCGAATGATCCAATTATCTTCGCGTGGGATGTATTCAATATCGCTTGAGATTCAGGATCACTATTTAAGCAAGCTAAAAGCTTAGTTGATAAATTCTGAGCAAAATATTCTGAGTCAATGTATGCTGTTTTGAATTCGCTTTTATTCATTTTATTTCCCCTTGTAAAGTACCGTTAACTGTTTCTCTTAATTCCATTAGTTGTTTGTTTTCTATCACTGAAACTGGATCTGATGCTTTGAAAAAATCAATCATTTCTCCGCTGGAAAACTTGCCTTTGCTCTGTCTTGGATACATTATCGAAAGTCGAAGCGCCCAGCTTGTACGTCGCTCGGTCTTCTTTCAGCTCTATCAACTCAGCATTAACCAACGCTGGTATCCAGTTGTGCGCGCCGCAACCGTTAAGTTGATCTTGAGTGGTTGGAATTACAGACTCCCATTTATCGCAATACCAAGTAGCATTAGCGGTCAACTCAGGCTTAGAGAAACGACAATTCCTGCAATGCGCTTTCGGTGGTAGTTGGTCGCCCCAATATATTCCCTGATATTCTTCTGACTTAAACTTCTTAATTTCAAAATAGTTTCGGTTTGGATAAGAGCTATCCGGCGGTGCAGGTGATTCAATGATCCTTTCTGCCTTATCTTTTAGAAACAAAAAATATTTATGATCATATGCAATTCGCTCGAACCAGATTTCGCTCGTATCCTTGTTATAGAAAACATAAATCGATCGCTCTGTTTTTGTGTAGTGCATATAGCTTTGCGCTTGGCCGAAATAAGTTGGGCTAGTTAGTTTCATTCCATTCTTTTTGAACTCTTTGAACTTGGAGTCTTTGCAAGTTTTAACATCGCCGACGTGCCATTGCTTAGATTCGTAAAGACCTTTAATCATAAAGTCTAAATGGCCAGAAAAGTGTCCGCCAATGTCAGCGAAACCAAGTTGTTCGCCATCAGGTTGCCGGTCGTTGATTTCAAATAACTGGTCGTTAAGTTCTTTGCCTGGTGGGCGGTCAAGTCCAAGAGCCATCGCGTCGCTTACAGTTATTTGCTTCAGATAATCAATGACGACATCTTCTAACACATGGCCTAGATGAAAGATTCTTCTTGTGCGCGCTGTAAATTGCTCGGGATTAGACCATCGGAAGTTAAGCCATAATGTGCGCTCATCTTCGGTACCGATTGCAGACATCCCTAAATAACCGCGTGGAGGCTCCAACTCGCCAACTCTAGTCATTGCGCCATCGATTAACGAAAGTAGTGGAGCGGGTAGTAGCGATGCGTTTAAATTGATTTCATTGGATAGCTCTGCTTTCTCATTTTTAGAGCATTCATCTTCTGGAAATACTTTTTCTACTTCCTGAATGTTGGCTAGCCTTTCTTTCATTTTTTCTAGATTAGAGTACATGAGTGCCGTTCTCCAAAGTGATAAGTTTAGCGAGCGATTGAGGGTCAACTGGATCTATTAATACAGATGAGATTGGCTTAAATATTTCGCGGTTAGCGTCATATAATCTTGCGGCTTCAAATGCGTTGGTAGGTACTTTTACACCTTCATTAGTTAACGCCTTCCAATCATCAACTGCCTTTTCTCCGGCGAGACCTGGATAGCCGATATAGACGTGACGCATAGCGAACTTGGCACCGCCGGTATGAAAGCAAACTGTTATGTAATTGGCGCCACAATCTGACTTAACGTGTAATGTGGTCGAGTTAACAAAAATCTTTTCTGGCGGAGAGTCATCACTAAAAACTCGTCCCATCGCTGCTTTATCTTCATGGCTAATAAATACGTGGTCACACGAAACGCAAGTTGCACAACTTGGTGCCACAAGTGTTCGGCAGTGAGGGCATTCTTTGGCTGGCTTAGGTAAAAACTGGTGTTCGCATTCTGGGCAGTTTCTTACATACATGCCGACGATAGATTCGCAGCTACCGCAGACCTGAGTGCGTTCATCTTTGCCACGTTTCGCTGCTGGTTGTGCTGTATCAATCGTGCCGAATCTTTTTAAGTTGCCGCCGAAATCTAAAAGCGTGCAGTGTGTTTTATTGGTGTCTGGTGATAGACGAAGTCCGCGACCAACGATTTGAAGATAGAGCCCAAGTGAACGAGTAGGGCGTAGCATTGCGATGCAATCGATAGGCGGAATGTCAGTTCCTTCGGTTAGCACACCAACGTTTACAATCGCCTCTATCTCTAACTTTCTCGCTGATTCTAATATTTGTCTTCGTTTTACGTCATGAGTGTTTGCATGGATAACAGGGCAGTCAATGCCACGTTTTGCTAAGCACTCTGAAATCATTTCAGCATGGGCTACTGATACGCCAAAGAATACAGTCAGTTTGAAACTTTCAATCGCTCGCTGTCGTTCCCATTCGTTAATTGCACTTTCAACGATTTGATTTTTTCTCGCAGCTGAATCAAGTTCCTTCGCCTTAAAATCTCCGCCGCTTACTTTTACTTTTGAAGTATCAATGTCGCCCTGGTGGATGTTCGGCGCTTTGATGCGGCAAAGGAATCCTCTATCGATTAATTCTTTTATTTTAAGTTCAAATGCAATCTCGCTGAGTATTTGATCTGAACCAACAATTGAACCTGAACCAACTCGATATGGCGTAGCAGTAACACCTAGAACTTTAAGGCTAGAATTTCGTCGCTTTAACTCGTTAAGAATTTTTTGATAGCCAGAATCTTCATCCGGGCTAATGTTATGGCATTCGTCAATGATGACGTAGTCAAATACGAACCTATATTTGTCGATTGCATTTATCAGTGTACCGCGACTTGCAATCGTTACTGGTGCGAATTCTCTTCGATTAAGTCCAGCAGAATAAACGCCGGTTGGCGCTTCTGGCCAAACGCTGAGAAGCTTCTCTTCAGCTTGACTTATTAGCTCTTTACGATGCGCTAGGACCAATACTCTCGCATTTGGGAATAGCTTGAATAGAGCCTTGATTAGAAAGCTAAATACGATTGTCTTACCTGCGCCCGTTGGAAGAACAAGCGCGGGATTCTTGCTTAAATGTTTTGACCAATACGACAAAACGGCGTCGATGGCTTTTTGTTGGTAATCTCTAAGTTTCATTTTTCACCCCTGAAAAAATTTAAAAGTGTTACTCGTTATGCCTTAATTTCTTTTGATAAAATTACATGCGAAAAAGAGTGCCGATTTTTCTCCACGCTCAGTAATTGAAAGGATAGAGCGCAGAGGTCGATCAAGACTTACGATGAACGAGCTCACCGTGTAAGGATCGCAATACCTAATTTAAATTATTGTCTGGCGAACGCTGGCGCTCCGTTTTGATTATTCACCGTCACACCATTTTGATAGCCTGATGAGTTTGCTTGCGGCTGATGCTGTTGGTTTGCCATAGAGTTTTGTTGTTGAGGCTGGCTAGACATTACTTTGAAGACCTTAATCACGTTCTTATCTTCATAGCCGTTCTTGCCTTTTTGCACGCCGAGCGTTCCAACGCATTGACGACCTTCTAAGTCAAAGATCCGCTTAATGGTAAGTTCACCTTCTGCTGCTTCACCGGTCGCACCTATCCATTGTTTAATGTCACTTAGCGCGATATTAACTGCCTCTGGATTCTTGTTAACGATGTTGAACATCTGAAAAACGCGACGACCTTCATAGGGGCCTTCCGTGATTTCGAATTGAACGTCGATGTATTTCCCTTGGGGATCTTTCGCCGTTGGTTTGCAGTTTTCTAATTTGATTTCTATTGCGCGCAGTGCGTAATCTCCCTTTGGTAGAAGCTCGAAACTGCCACGGCTTTCTTGAACGCTGCTTAAATTTCCTAGTACAAAATTGCTATCCATTTTCTTAACCCTCTGTCTTGTTTAAATATTCGTGAATTGATTTTTTTGTGTACAACGGGCGATTAGCCACTTTGGTGAACTTGATTCCTTGCCCTTTGTTTTCTTTCATTCTCATCCGTCTTAACCAGTGCATGGTGACGCTTTTAACACCGACGGATTTCAAATACTCGATCGTCTCTTCAGCGTTAAGCATTAGGACGTTGTCGCTTGGATTTACTTCTAGATTTGTACTTGCGTTAGTCATTGGTAGTGATCCCATAAAATGCGTTATAACCATCTAAGAAAGGTTGTAACGGTTGGTCTTTTGGAAGTGGCAGTTTTGCCGGAAGATTAAATCTGTTTTTCGCGTCATGGCTTGCACGATGCTCTGTGTGCATGACTCTATCGCCCCAACTTTTAGCAACGACTCTTTTATTGAATCCATCGCCAACTTCTTTGGTGGTCTTGTCGAATTCAGCAAAGAACAAGCAGTCGCACCATTGTTTAATTTTTGGTGCTACTTGTTTCTCGTTGCAAGCTATTGCGTAGTGATCGTATGGGTCGCCAGCAGGGTCGTTGAAGCGTCTAATTTCACAATGCGCCAACAACAAGATGTTCATATTTCTTTGTTGCTTAATCGCAGAGAGTCCTTTTAAAAACTCCAAAAAGTAATCGGCGACAGCTTGCCAACCTTTGCCATAAGGAATGTCTGCAATCGTGTCGACGTTGGCATCCTTACAAACTTTTTTAACGATTAAGTCTTGAACCCAGTCGGCAGAATCAATAACAAGCGTTTGGAAAGCGTGCTCTTGCGTATAAATGTCATTCAATTGTTTATTGACCGTTTCGAAGTCGAAAGCTTGTGGAAAGCGATCAACTTCAAGTTGCGCTGAACCGTCTTCAGCAGAGATAAAAACAGGTGCGGGAGCAGAAGCACCAGCGGATGTTTTACCAACACCTTCAACGCCGTATAGAACGACAGACCATGGCTTGACCACACGACCTCTTATTAAATTGTCCATTAAGCTTGTTGACATAAAACCGCCTTATTATTTTTTAGTTCGTAAAAGTTTGAGTTGAGGATTGTGTTAAAGGCAGAGTTAATTGCACGGGTGGCAATCATTCGTGCGAGCTTTATGTCAGTGACAAAAAGAACTGGACGGTCTGTTTCAACTTGGTTTTGTTTAATTAAGATCCGTTTCTCGTTTGCCTCAATCCCACAGGGGAAAACGTCCTCAAATCCATGTGAGTCAGGAACATAAGAAAATTCATTCTTAATAAAAGCTCTAGCAACAATTTGTACTAAGTTTGATAGGGCTGTTGCATCGGCATAACGGTCAATAGTTAACGCGAGTTCACCTTGCTTACTCACTCTGCATGTAATTCTTACGCTCATTGCTGTGCCGCCTTAGCAGAAAAAGAAGGGCTGCCATGGCTGATAGTGAGGTGATGTTTAATTTTTTCGTATTCCGCAGGATGGTATTCAGCAAGCTCTTGAACCATTTTGCGATCTTCTTTGAATTGAATTTTGAAAGGGAATAGGTCAGACGGCATATCGAAGAATGCAGTGTTGACGCCCTTATGGTCCCATGTTCTTTTTGCGGGGATATTCATCGATAGTGAGTTTGTTAATGCTCGCGAACCGAACGCTTTTTCATTCGTACTAGTTTTGAATTCAGCTGTTTTCTGGATTTCTGTCTCTATCGACTTTCTGATTTTTATAGCCTTTGTTTCGTTCTTTTTGGCGTTCAACCATTGGTCACACAGATGCGTATATAGCGATTGTTGATTGGTCATTTCTTCACCCTTTAAGTTAGTAACACATTTCGTGGCGACAAAGTGACAAATTGGTTTGTTGTTGACTTGGTTTGTCGCGCCTTTTTTAAACTAAACTAGTTTTCATGGGCTTGTCAACACGTTTTGTAATGTTTTGTGTTGTTTTATGAGATGAAAAGGTAAATAAATGAGTGTGAGCAACACGAAATGTGTTGACTTGGTTGTTTGCAATCGTTTATAAATAAAATCCCGGCAAGGATGAATCGGGAAGAAAAAGGAATTAAAGACAAAAAAAAGCCCGGAAGAACCGGGCATTATTAAGGGTTTGAAATGTTAAATAATAAAATTTATAAGGCTCTGCCTATCCAAACGGCACGCCCCAAGATTGTAAGTTCATTAGGGTCCGCTAGCGTTAAATCATCATGGTGTTGGTCATTAGTCCAAGAAACACTGATTTTACCACTTGCTGTCATTGCCAGTTTTCTAATGAGGGTCATTTCGCCAACAGTGATGGCGAAGAGACCAGAACCAGAACTCATATCGAGATCTAAATCGATTAGCGCGTTGTCACCGTTTTTGATATCTGGTGACATAGAGTCGTCTGAAACTGTAATGAATTTAGAGTTGGTGCGGCTATCAAGTAGTGACTTGATAAAAGAAAGATCAGCTTTTTCGCTTGATGCTTCTTCTTCGTATCCTGACAGAAAAGCAGGTGAGACATTTAAGACGGCAGCAAACTTCTCGATTTCAACAAATCCCGGCGCTCGAATACCAGAGAAATACCCTCGAACACGATTTTCTTTCATGCCACAAAGTCGGGCAACTTCTGCCGCAGAGCTTATTCCGGCTGCCTTACGGGCACTTGTTAAACGTTCAGCGACTAACTCTCTTCTTAAAGCGCCTAATGCTTTCTCGTCTTTATTGTTGTTTTCCATGCGTTACCACTTGCTTCCAAAGCTTTATGTGTTGCAAAGCATTATAAAACAACACGTAACGCAATGGAAGGGCACTTATCGTGTTGTTATGTGCGATATCTCGCACAAAGGAGCATAGAAATGAACGATGTAGCAGATCAAGGATCAGAAATTGAAGAGTTTAATCGTGACAATGCCATTAAGAATCGCGTTGTATATGAGGGGGTGAGCTCAACTGAATGTGAGTCATGTGGCGTCGAAATACCAGCGGCAAGACAAAAAGCAGTGCCAGGCGTGAAGAGTTGTATCGACTGCGCGACACTTGAAGAAATCAGGGATGCCCATGTTAGGGGCAGACGATGATTGACCATGCACTAAGGTATGCAGAAGATCTCGGTTTTCGTGTTTTACCACTTCATTGGATAACGCCCGGTGGTTGCTCTTGTGGCTCAGCTAAATGTCCAAGTCCAGGCAAGCATCCGTTAACTCGAACTGGTGTGAATGAAGCTAGTAGCGATACCAACCAAATAGCGCATTGGTGGAAGTCTTGGCCAGAGGCGAATGTTGGGATTGCTTCAGGTAAATACTCTGGAATAGCGGTTCTCGATATTGATAACAAACAGGGCGGTTTGGAAAAACTCGAAGCGCTAAAAGAAGAGTTTCCAGAAATTAAGAAAACGTTATCTGTCTCAACTGGCGGCGGGGGTTACCATTTTTATTTCAGGTATCCCAAAAAAGTATCCATTGGATGTCGCAATAAAATTGATGGTTTTGGAATTGATGTTCGCGGCGATGGCGGCTATTTAGTTGCAGCACCGTCTAAACATATTAGTGGGCATAACTATGACTGGCTAGATGTAAACGACGAGCCGGACTTAAGTGATTTAATAGACGCTTCGCCAAATTTGCTCGAGTATATGGGCACCAAAGATGAGTCAGAAGGTAAGTTGGAAATTAACGCTGATGGCGAAGTCTTAGTCGGTGAAGAGCTTGTTGCAAAAATTCGATCGGCACTTCAAAGACTCAGTCCATATGGCGATGTTTGGTTGCATTGTGGTATGGCGATCTTTTATGCCACAGGTGGTCACATTAAGGGATTTGAGATCTGGAATGAATGGGCTCAAAGTGCACCAGAGTATGAACATATTTCACCAAGTCGGCATTTGAAAAGATATGCGTCTTTCAATACCGAGCGCGTGGACCACATTAGTGATGCGACGCTTTGGCAAAAAGCGAGAGAGAATGACTGGGTTTGGGTCGACCCAGACCAAAGCTTAGTTTTCGATACGCCATTTCTAAACTCAAGAGATTACAACGCCGCTAAAAACGCCGGCACTTTAGATACGCCGCCAATTTCAAGTTTCTCAAAATGTACGCCTCAATTAGAAGTCGCCGGAATCAAAGTACCAGGTATTCCTGAAAGTGAAGTTCCAGAGTTTTTTGATATCGATGAGTTGAACGAGATTTCTAGAACTGAGGAGTTTGAAACGTTTTGGCAAGGCCACGTGCTTTTTCGTGGTTGTGTATTTTTAATGGCAGGCGAACCCAAAGTAGGGAAGTCGACCCTGTTTTTACAGATGGCCAAAGCCGCAGCAATTGGCGGAGAATTTTTAGGTCACAAGTTTGAACGTCCAATTAGAGCATTATGGATTCAGGCAGAAATCGCGCGTCACTATGTTAGTGAGCGAGTGAATGTTGTGGCGTCAGATCTAAGCGTTGAAGAGCGCGCACTATTTAAAAAGAACTTTCGTGCAACGCCAAGATTAGATCTCTCTATTAGCAATGACACTGGTTTTTCTAAAATTATCGGCATGATTACTAAATTCAAACCAGACCTTATTTGTATCGATCCATTAATCAATTTCTCTGATGCCAATGAAAACGACAACTCAGAAGTGCGTCAATTAATGCGCAGAGTCGCTGCTTTAACTGAAGTAATACCAGAGGAAAGCGCAGTGGCTTTTCTGCACCATACGAGCAAGACAAGTGGTAAGTTCGCACCAAAGAACCCCTTCGATATGATCCGGGGCGCAGGGGCAATTCGTGGCGCTTATGACAGTGGTTTAGTTCTGACCAATGAGCCAAAGAACCATTTGGTTAAGGTGAGTTACGAAACTAGAAATGGAAAGGAGCCGATCGAACATGGGATCCGAAGAGGCGAAGAAGGGTTATTTTTTCGCTGTGATTTACCGACTCAACAGAACGAAAAAGGCCAGCATCAAGCAGTCAAAATTGATGAAAATACACCAAGAGATTCAACCGAATTTAGACTAAATTTTTTACTCGATCACATCCAAGAAAATGGCCAAATATCGCGCCAAGAAATCAAAGAAAAAATGACAGCTTTTGGTCTAAAAGAGAGAAGCGAACGAAAGTTTTCTGACCTCCTAAAAGCGCATTCAGATGAAAAAAAGCAACCATTAATAGGCTATAACCAAGATGCAAAAGCAACCGGGGAGACTTTGACATTTTGGAGAATGACGCAAAAAGGGTGCAACAAACTGCGCTAGTAGTGGGGGTTGACATATCAACAAGTGTAGGTGTCAACCCTATTAAGTAAACATAACAACACAAAACGATTTAGAGGTGAATGAATGAGTATTGTAAGTGTAGTGAAAGTGAATAGAACAGGGGTTGACACAGGGGGGTTGACACTCACCCCTAAAACGTCAACCCCAAACGCCGAAGAAAGCCAGCATTCAATAGGGTTGCGAGGGGTTGACACTTTTCAACTATGTCAACCCCCCTCTCTACGAGAGAGAAATAGTCATAATTTCTCTCTCATAGAGTAGAGTACTAGGAGGAAAAAAAATGCTAATAAATTTCTCAACGCCATTTCCAATATCGGTTAACCAAGTTTACTACGCGCCATTTAGAAAAATCATTATGACGCCAAAAGCTAAAGAGTTTAAAACTTGGTTAACTGGTGAGTTAAAAACACTGGTAAAAAATGGTCAAATTCCAAAGCTTGGTAACGCAAAATTGTCTGCTCATTATGTGGTGATTGCACCCGATAATCGAGTAAGAGATTTGGCAAATTTAGATAAGCTTTTAACCGACACAATTGTGAACGCTGGGATCATGGAAGACGACTCGCAAATTGATGATCACAGATTCACTCGTTCAGTGGTTGAACCTGGTAATGCTCGAATTGATATTTTCCTTAAAAAAATTGAAGGGGGTGACTTATGGCGCTTAAATTAATTTTTGCTCAGCAAGCGTTGATGGATGCAATGGCAATTGATGTGAAACAAAAAGGGGTCTTGGAACCTTCGATTTATCTTGATGGTAAATCGAGTAAACAGAAAACAGGATCCAATTTGAAGTGTTCTCATACCGGTGGTTCGAAAAATGGAGTGATTGTTGACCGAGTCTACGCGGGCAAAGTTTTAGCTTCGATTCCAGATGGCAAGATATTCGATATGGTTGCGTGGTTTGTGTATGGACCGAGTATCAACGTAGGAAACTTTGAGGAGGTGCTTGAGTACGTGTTTGACGAGTTTAGGAAAACAAAACTTGGTCAAAAAAATTCGTTACTGAAATACAGAAATTCAAAACGAATTAACGAGCTGGTGGTTTTTGTTGTGCTGAACTACCGATATTCGCGACTGAAAGACGGGGCTCACAAAAATAGGTATTCCAAGTCGGAGATTTGCACTGGCGCAAAAATACTCATGGCTAACTGGGCTAGAGATTGGGCGCCAGTCTACGATGCAATGGAAAATGTATTGGAAAAAATTGACCGAAAAACTCTTAGCTCAGTGCGCGCGATGATAGAGGAAGAAAAACGAAAGGGGGCAGCATGACTTGTCAGCGGTGCGAAGAGTTGGACGAAGTGATCGAAGATGCAATCGATTCTATCGAAGGAGTCCTTGAGGGCTCTTACGAAGAAAATATTTTAAGTGGGGCAATTAGCAGTCTAAAAAAAGCGAGTAAGCAGGGGGAGCGCAATGGCGGGTAAAGGCAGCAAAAGACGAAAGTTCGAAAAGAGTGGTGATGAAGCGTTTCGGACTAACAAGTTTTGGGAAAATAATTCAAAACAAACTCAGGCTGCCACGAAAGCCAATAAACAGAACAAAAATGAATAAAGCGACGTTTTTACTTGATACCTTATAATTAAAGGGCTATGATTATCTTACAAATGTAAGTTATAGGTGATTTATGAATTCACAAGACGATTATCCATCGCTTTCAAACTTGGAAATGATGGTGCTAAATATTTTAATCTCAGAAGGCGCTAGCCGGGAAGTTTACGGTTTTGAACTCATTGAAAAATCAAATGGATTACTTAAAAAGGGTAGTATTTACGTGACACTTACTCGCATGGAAGATAAAGGATATATTTCTAGCCGTAAGGAAGAGGTGCGAGAAGGTGCGAGAGGTCTGCCTAGACGAATGTACAAAACTGAAGGCTTAGGGTTGTCGATTTTTAGTCATTGGCAAAATGTCTACACTGGAATGCAGGGGGTGTATGCATGAGTGATTTAAAGCGATCAATTGAAGAATATTTTAATCACCAAGATTTTAATTTCACAAAAAAATTCAAGCCTTTTTCTGAAATGAGCTTTGACGAAAGGGTTGCCTTCATGAAGCGTTTGCAAAAGAACGACTCATTATCTCAAGATCATAAAGAAACCATAGAGAGATTGTTTCGCCAAGGTGAAAAACGTACTTGGTATGAGAGATATAATAAGAATTTTATCGAACGGGCGTACGAAGATTATCTTTTTCAATTTATGTCATCCGAGAGTAAAATTGAAAAAGTACCAGGTCATCACCTAGCCGAGATGCTTAAGTTTACATTTTCCAAAAAGTGGTACGAAAGTGTTCTAGAGCAAACTATTGCTGATGAACAGCAAGAATACATCGAAGCCATAGAACAAGGGAAAAATTACAAAGCAATGTGGATCAAGGTTCGTCTATGGATAATTATAGCTAAGACCATTTCCATGGTCATCCCTTTAACTTTACTTAAAGCTGTCAAAGGAATTGTTAAATAGTTCGAATTTCGACCTTTACTTTTGATGAGTAAATCGATACCATTTCCCTAGTTTGAAAAAAACCGCATAAAGCCCGACTGATTCAGTTGGGCTTTTTTTTTGCGCTGAATAAATTAACTTACCCACAAAAACAGTGGACAACCTTGTGGGTTAATTTGAAAAAACATTTCACCCTCTAAACCGATGATGCGAAAGCTGAGTCGGTTTTTTTTCGACTGCTATTTGGAAGCCCGATGTCAAATGAACCCGCCAGTGAACGTGAGCGTATTGCTGTACTTGAAAATAATGTAGCGAGGCTGCAAACGGATTTCGAACAAGTGATACAGGAGCTAAAAAGAAATAATAAGTTGCTCACTCGTAATCGCGCATTGATCACCGGTGCATGGCTGGCTGCAACAGCGCTCATAGGACTTGGTCAGTTTATTTGGGACAAGCTTCAAGGTTAACTATGTATCGATACGGTAAATATTCTCGTGCACGATTGATAACGTGCCACCCAGATTTGCAGAAATTGTTTTGGGAAGTGATCAAAGAAATCGATACAACGATTGTTTGCGGTCACCGCGATGAGGAAGCGCAGAACGATGCGTATGAAGAGAAAAAATCAAAGTTAAGGTTTCCAGAGTCAAAGCATAACTACTACCCTTCCATGGCAGTTGATGCCGCGCCGTACTGTAGCAAGATCAAAGGCATCCCTTGGAATGATATTGAAGCATTCAAGTCGTTTGCAAAAATTGTTTTTAAGAAAGCAGATGAGCTAAATCTGAAGGTTAGGTGGGGCGGCGATTGGGATGGCGACAAGGATTTAAGTGATCAAACGTTTAACGATTATCCACATTTTGAATTGATGGAGTGATATATGAGTACAGCATTGCTTGGAGGAGTGTTTTCTATTGGTGAAAAACTGATAGAACACTTTTGGCCGAATGCCGAAGATGCAGACAAACGCAAAGCTGAATTGGCTATGATGGTCCAGCAAGGCAAACTAAAAGAATTAGAAATTAGCATGAGCGCAATCATTGCCGAAGCTAACAGCAAAGACAAATGGACCAGTCGAGCAAGACCAAGTTTTATGTATTTGTTTTATACCGTGATTGTCTTCTTGGTGATTATTTTTCCAGTGATTGGAATTTGGTTTCCAACTGAAATGATTCGATTTTATGAAAATGTCACAGCCGGATTTATCGCGATACCAGAACCGATGTGGTGGACGTTCACCGCAGGTTATCTTGGCTATGCAACTAATCGGACGGTTGAGAAAATTAAGGACAAACAATGACGCACTTGATACAACATCAAGCGTTTAACCTAAAGAAAATTAAGAACGGTGAGCTCTAATAAACTCACCGAACTATTCGGCCTTAGAACCACCACCATCTTTTGGATTTATAACCATATTTGAAGCGGCCAAAAATCGATTTGACGTAAATAACAAGTTTTATTTTCATAATTATCATTCCTTTTTTAGTTAGAAAAAAGAAAGCGAAATCAAATTACTCGTGACAGTTACCAGAAATCGCCTTCCCTATAAAGCATATAGTTAAGTGCAAACAAATTCAAAAAAAAAGTTAAAAAAACAACAAAAAAACGCAAAAAAATGTAGTTTTTTTTGTTATACTCGTGTTGTGACAGTTACGAGAAATCGTATCTTGGAAAAGCCGCTCATTTTTAGAGCGGTTTTTTTTTGGGAAAAATGTCACCAATGACAAGTTTTTGTGTTGGTATGCTCTCCATGAAATCAAGCAGATAGTTAACTAACCTGAGCTTCTATCAATGTCGTCTGAGAATTTAGATCCTAGCGTAATTATTTCAAGCGCAGGATTAAGTTCAGTAACGACCAGTCAATTAATGCTTAATGATGCTAGCTGGGCCACAGCCACTAGCAATAACACAAACACCAATGTCAGAGTTGGATACCCTACGCCACTGGATTCTTTAACACCTGGCGCCAACCTCCAAACTATACAAGCGGAAGTCAGAAGGACGTCGGGTTCGGGAAGTGTCAATCCAACTGCAAAAGTCGAACTATGGGAAACCGGCGGCGGTTCAGCGCTTGCATCGACATCTGAAATAACAGTCACTAGTGATACCACTCAGACTATTTCGTTAACCTTTAATGCTTCTTTACTAGCCGTATCAAGCGGTGCAAATCTTGAAGCGGTTGTTGTAGGTAGCAAGTCCGGTGGTAGCCCTGCAAAACGAAGCGCTGTTGATTTCGGTGGTATCAGATGGATAACAGATGAAACTCCAGCTGGTGCAGTTCATGAAGTATTACTTTCTTTAGGTAGTAATTATTCTCAAGATGGCTCAAATTTTACAGCGCTAAATTCAGCTCTAAGCTTAAGTAATAGTTGCGGGTATTCATCGAATAAAATTGCACAACTAGAGGCGCTTACTAATTATCAAAGTAGCCACCAAGCAATCAGTACGACAACACTTGAATCAAATGCATCGCTCAATATAGGCCAAAGACAGTTAGCCACGATATCAGGTGGTCGTGCATTAGAAACCAATTTAAACCTTGCCAATCAATTTGGTGATGGACATTCAATACATATAGATTACGATGCAATATTAGCTCTTGGACAAGAACAAGGTTTATCGACGAAAGCAATATCTGATTTACTTGCCGGGCTATCGCTTAGTAATCAATCATCGATTAACAAAAGCACATCTGCAGTTTTAAATAGTGTTATTGCATTCGGAAGTTCGCATAGTACAACAATTCAATGTGCAGCTCATTTTCTATCAGCCTTACCTTTAGAATTACAAGTCGCTTTAAATACGACTGCCAGTTCACCGCTAGGCGGAATAATAGAGGCGGCTTTAGTATTAGTAAATCAATTAGCTGATACGTCAAGCGTCAACAGAACAATCGAATCGCAAGCAATGTTTAATCATAAACAAGGCGATGCTAATTTAACGACAAAGATTATTAATTCAGCAATTGAGTTAGGTAACCGACAGGCTCACACGCAATCGAAAAACGCTGAACTTAAAGCCTCTATTTCGCTTGCTCAGCAGCACCATTTAGACTTCCAGCAACTTATGATTTGGCTGGCTGAGACGAGCTTGTCGAGTCGTCAGGCTGTTGTTAATCAAAGCGCTGCTGAGTATTTCGCATCAATTGATTTTGCGGTGGCTGGCTCACTAGCAACCACAGGCGGAAAAGCACTAGTTGCCGATTTAGCATTAGCTTTGGTGTCGAACGTTAACATTTCGGCGTTTGTATCGCTTGAAGGGCATACTGCACTAAATGCAAACTTAAATGACAACCGCTACTCAACTGCGGTTTTAGAATCAACTGCGAGTTTTTCCTCTCGCTTCATTACTGCAGCAATTAATAAAGCAATAATTGATGCAGGTTTAAGTTTAAGTTCAATAAGAACTGTTGAGCAGTCTGGCGCTACTTTTAATATTTCGATAGAAACGCCAGAAGGGCAAACGGTTAAAATAAAATTCGTTAATAGAACCTATCAAGTTGAATTACAAAATAGAGCAATAACGGTAGAGCTTGATAAAAGAAATGCAGTTCCAGATTTAGACGATAGAGTTCGTAATATTCCAAAAGAGATCAGGACGGTGAAAGCATGAAACAAAATATCAACCCGGAGATGACGGCGATAGCATCAATGACTCGCTCAACAATTTCTGCTGACAATATCGGCTTAACAACTCACTACGAAGTTGAATGTTTAGACGGTAATGGTGAGCAAAAATGGCTTGCCGAATTTGATAACCTAGTTGTTAATGAAGGGTTGGATGATGCCATAGATAAGTATTTCAAAGGCTCAAGTTATAATGCCGCTTTTTATGTAGGCTTAACCGATGGTACGCCAACTGTTGCCGCTGGTGACACGATGGCCGGTCACGCTGGCTGGGCTGAAGTAGCAAATTATTCTGAAGGAACAAGACCTAGCTTAACGCTTGGTTCGGTCGCTTCTCAATCGGTTGATAACTCAGCAAGCAAAGCATCATTCAGTGTTACCGCTTCGGTCACAATCGGTGGATGTTTCGTTTCAACTAACAGCACTAAGTCAGGAACCTCTGGAACACTATATGGCGGCGGTGCTTTTTCTGGTGGCGATAAGTCAGCTGACAATGGTGATACATTGAACGTTACAGTGACTCTAACTGCTAGCGCAATCTAATGTTTTTTCTTACCAAGACGCCAGCCGCAACCCTTGATTACAAGGTTGATTGGGTTGATTGGTTAGATGGTGACACAATCGCGAGCTCCACCTGGTTGGTAGATGATCAGGCGTTAGTGGTCGAGTCTGATAGTAATACCCTGACAACCGCAACCGCTTGGGTATCTGGTGGCGTTGATGGTCTAGCTTATGTTTTGAGTAACCACATCACAACAGCCGCCGGCCGTATTGATGTACGCTCAATAAAAATAAGCATCCAAGATCAATGAGTCGTCGAATACCAAGACCTTGTCGTAAGACTGGGTGTGCTGGCAAGACCGAAGACTCAACAGGTTATTGTGCTAGTCATAAGAAATCAGAAAACGGTTGGGTAAAGAACGAACGATTTAAAGGCAATCGACATAAGCGCGGTTATGGGACTGCTTGGGTAAAGCTTAGAAAGAAAGTATTAGAAAGAGACGAGTATCTTTGCCAGGTATCACTAGCGAAAGGTTTGATTGTGCCAGCGGAAGAAGTTGATCACATCATTCCTAAAGAACGTGGTGGTACTGACGCAATCAATAATCTGCAGGCTATCTCAAAGAAAGAACATTTGAGGAAGACTGCGAGGGAGTAAACTGTAGAAAAAACATTTCATATTAATTACATACTAATTTGTTGTTCAAGGCATATCGTAATCATGCAATAATCCTAAAAAATATAATTACATAAGGATATTAGTATGTTTTTCATACAACCTCAGGCTCAGAATATTCTAGCCGAATTTGTAAGGAAGGTGGATTACACATCAAATTTGCCAACGAACGCCCAGCAAAGACTATCTATGAGTCAAGAAATTGTAAGGTCTATTATTTCTAAACCTGAATCTTGGGATGAGAGGTGTCAATATGTAATAAAACAATCAGGTAACAAATTCCTGGATGCGCTTTCAAGTTTTGACTCGAAGAGTCCTAAGTATGTCGACAATATAATGGTATTTTCATATCGCTTACTAATAGAATATGAATTTAATATAGAAGAAGGCTACGAGTTAAATCCTGATTTATCGGCAATAAAAGCAAAAGTGCAAGTTTTTGATGGAGAGTCTGATGATTTTTTTAATTCCAGAATAACTCAAGCTACCTATTTGTTTCCTGCCCAATTAATAAAAAGATTTTTACAAGATCCTAACATTCAGAACTTCAAGGCTTTTGAGGAAAACGCTAAGAAAGCCGAAGAATTAAAACAAGAATGGGATAAAGAACTTGCAGAAAAGAAAAAAGCGGTAAAACAACTTAGTGACAAATTGGATAGTTATAAGACTGCATTTAACTTCGTTGGTCTATATAAGGGCTTTGAATCCCTGGTGAAAGAAAAAAGGAATGATGAATCTAGTTTGCTTAAAAGTTTGATCGGAATGGGGTTGTTGATTGTTGCCCCTCTTGTTTTTGAATTATTTTATGCAGCTGCAGGAGTATATAATGGGAAAGCACTTGGCACTGATCATCTTGTTGTTTTTCTTGCTTTAATATCAATAGAATTTATATTGATTTATTTTTTTCGTGTAGTCCTTCAAAACTACAGATCTGTGAAAACTCAAATAATGCAAATTGAGTTGAGACAAACGCTTTGCCAGTTTATTCAGAGTTATGCTGAATATTCTTGTGATATCAAAAAGCAAAATGGCAGTGCTTTAGATAAATTTGAGAGTCTGATCTTTAGTGGGATTCTTTCTGATACTGAAAAGCTTCCAAGTACATTTGATGGGCTGGATCAGCTTGGAAGTATAATGAAGAGTTTAAAAGGGACGTCTTAACCACCGCATCTATTTTGAGGTATAAAAACCTCAATAACTAAATTCACCTTTAATTCATAGCCCGCTCATAAATGACCGGGCTTTTTTTATGCATGTTGGAAATAGAGGGTAGGGGGTAGTAAATCGCTACAGCCCTTTGATACCAGTACCGTCCGCCTAGGTACATTTTTTAAATTGCCAAAATGAAAAACTTTTTTTAGGAGGAGTTATGGCTAGAAAACCAAAGCCTGACGCCATTAAAAAAGCTAAAGGCACATATCGCAAAGATCGCGCAACGCCAGCGATGGCACGCTTCAAGACAATCTCATGTTCAGTGATTTTCAAAATCATATGTTCATCAAATCATATAAAACTTCAATGAAAACAGCTGTACAAACATGGGGGGTTAAGGGCTACTCTCTCATCCCTAATTGAAAATCCTTCGAGTGATATGTGCACGTCATAGTCCTACTGAAAGGTAATATATGGCTACTTTTGACGTTAATGCAGAGTCTCTAATTAAGCGTCTACAAATCGTTTTAATTGTGTTTGTAAGACTTAGTTGCTGCTGAATCAAGAACATAGTCAGAGATTTTTTGTGTGGCTCTTCGGAGCCTGTCAGCTAGTGGAACAATATAACCGGCGGTGACATCTGCTTCTTGAGTCTTATGCTGAGCTAACCTTTTGATGGTAAGCATATTCAAATCCAAACACTCTGCTCCATAAGTTAAGAATGAGCGCCTTAGATCATAAGGTGTCCATTTTACTCCACAATCTTTAGTTACAAGATCAACCCAATAGCGCCAGCTATCGAGAGGTTTACCCGTGTTCGGTTCGGCAAACACATACTCAGACGTTTGTGCGATAGGATAGGATTTTAGCTCTGTTAACATAAGTGCCATTTGGCGAGACATGGGTAAATCATTACCATCTTTGTTCTTCACATCATCGTCAGAGATTTTGAACATTTGAGAGTTCAGGTCGACACTTGACCACTTTAAATTAGCAAGCTGCCCAGTTCGCCAACCGGTAATAAGCAGGCTTAGAAAAAATCTAGAGACAGTCGCTCCATACTCCGTTCGATCGCCTTTTAATTTTCTAACAGAGTCTAACCATTTTGGTAAATCTTCAGGATGAATGATTGTTTTCTTACGTTTGTTAGGGTTCCAAGACTTTGTGTCACCGAGCGCTTTTGTAGGGTTAGGAGGAAGTGTAGTCACTCCATAGTCGTCGGTCGTAAGTCCTATTGCATAATTGTAAACGGCGCGAAAGACTCTCATTGCTCCATTTCCTCTGGCCTTTGATCTCTTACTAGCTTTCTCGAACGTATCAAGAACTAGCTGCCTCCCAATTTTGTCTATTGGTTGATTTTTTATCGGTGACAAATTCTCATTCAGCTGGCGGTTGTAATCTTTTATGGTTGACGGCTTTAATGACTTTGCTGCCATGTATTTATTGAAATAGTCTTCAAACGTTTCAGTCTTAATAGAAGGATTCTTCTTTTTTTGAAATAGATCTATTCCGCGTTCAATGTCAGATAAATGCCTCAACGCTAATTCACGAGCAGTCTTCAATAATATTTCACCAACTTTTCCAATTCTTATGTGGTGAAGCTTACCTTCCACCCTCTTTGAAATGTAATATGACTTCGAGCCAGTCCCTGAAACGCGCACATATAAAGCAGGAACTTTGAGATCAAAATAGCTGATTCTTTTTCCTTTTTCTGGAAGCTCTAAAGTCGATACCTTTTTTTCAGTAAGGTTTAGAGACAGGGGATTTTTCATGGGATAAACGCTCATTTATGTTAATAAAATATCGTCGGGATATCGCTGGGATATCACTGAGAATGAATTTTAGCGAATTTTACGCGCGTTTATCAAATTTAGTGAAACAAATAAAAACAGAGTGCAATCTCTGTATCCCTTTGATATAGAGATTATGCGTAATTTTTGTAAGTATATCAGGAAGTTGGGAAAATGGAAGTAATGAGATTCAAAATCCCCCGCCTTCGGGTGTGGCGGTTCGAGTCCGCCCACCGGTACCATTCAAGACTTTCCTTTAATATCTAGTAAATTAAACTCACGATAATGTGTCCTGCAATACCTATTATTTAACGCTCATTTTTCTTTTGGCGTGAATAGGACTCATATCATAAAAAGTATTCAAACACGAAGGACTAATAAATCTAGTATATCGTGTCAAAATAATTCTTGATAAGAATTGAGTTTTTAAGACTTTTAAGCTCAAAACTTTATATTTTTAATTACTTTCAAAAGCCAATTCAATTTCTACTAGTAGATTTATAGTTTTATAATGGTGAAGAGCAGCTTAGTATTAGTGAATTTATTCATCAATTTGAGTGGAAGTATTTTAAATCTAGGCCTAAAATATTATCAGTTCTTGAAATAACCTAGGGTAGCTTTGCGACAAGTATCATGAGCATTTTAGATGATTTAAAAACCGAAGCTGAACAGCAATATTCCAAGCTTAATGGTTATTCGAGCATTAAGGAAAAACAACAGCAGGATTTCCTAAACAAAATACTGCCAAAAATGCAGTATATCTACTCGTACTTCTCCGAAGTATTTGAATATTTATCAGTAATTGAGAAACCAATTGAAGTCAGTGATTATTGTAGGGATTTTCCAGCGATTGGCGAGTTACAACAATCGGACTTTAGTTTAACCACCGATAAGCACGGCGGAGCGGCAAACCTTGAAAAACTTAAAGAAGTAAATCTTAACTATTACCTAAAAGGCAGCACTAAGCTTAAAGGAAAAAGCCGAGAGGAGTTGAGTTATACTAAAGAGACTAAGCTGGATGTTGAGAAAGAAAATCGTTTCTTAAATAACAATAATATACCATTTAGAGTTACCCGATCGCTTAAAAGCAACAATGAAAACGCGGTTACTTTTCATATTAGCCGAACCATTCCTGTGACATTTAAGTTTTTGGCAGAACCTGAAAACTCAAGTATTGTGCTCCAAATAATCAATCATCAAAATTTTGATTCTTCAACTCGATCTTTAAAACCTGAGGAAATCAATGAAGCTTATTTAGAGAAGGTAGCGAGCTTTTTATTGCGAAAGAGCGAAAATATTATAGTTAATAAAATGGATGAATCGAGTAAAGAGAAAATTCGTCGAAAAGTTAAAAATGAAAAAGCCAAAAAGGAACTTCAACTTGAAATCGCTAAACGTCAAGAGGAGCTTAAATTGCGAGATATAGAAAATCAAAAATTTGGCAGTAAGGTAAAGAGTTTCTTTAAAAATAAGTTTAGTTAAAGAACTATCGATATGAATAAACACATCAATATTCTTACAAGTGACCATTTTGATATATTGATAGTGAATAGTCATTTGTCGAGCATTCAAATGTATCCAATATGACAGAAGAGACTGCTAATTCAGTTCCTGTAGAGTATCAACCAAGATCGAGAGTATATTAATCTAGCAACTTTAGGTCCACTATCATTCCATACTTTTCTTTAAATCGGTTAACAATGCTAAATAAATCGGATTACAGAAATTAGCTACCTCATTATCTTGTTCTGACTCATAACTTGAACTCCATTCAACTAAAGTCCCATTGTTAGTTGAGCTTAACTGGACCGTGCCGATATAATTATTCACCTCACCATTAGCTAGTGGTCCTGGCCCATCATCAATACTGTATTTAAATGAGAAATTTTCTGTATTAAGTTCTGTTAATGTTTCGTGGAAAGCGTCATTCAAAACTCTTTTGGCACCAACATTTGAGCCTGATATATCACCGGCCTTAGTCACAGAAACAATTACATTAGGCGCCCAAGATAAATCGTGAAAGTTGCAGATACAATTCCATACGTCTTGTAACGATGAATTTATTTCAATTTTGTTATAACAACTGCCCATTTTCTTATCCTCTATTTAATAAGATCTTAATAAGATCTTAATCAGATCTTAATCAGATCTATTAGTGATTGAGTGACAAATATAATACATATCCTTGTAGTTGCCAGCAGATTTTGATTTATCTCTGCAAATTAATCACATGCTTAATGTGGAGGCTGATAATAGAGAACTTCAAACAATGGCAGATGCGCTTTGTATAGACTATGATTTATTATCTTTATGTTAAAAGCGCGGAAAACTCTAATGAAAAATATTACTTTAATGCTATGTATGTTGCTGAGCTTTTCTAACTCAACGTCAGCTTCTGAAGACTATTTAGTGGATAAAATTAGCGATGAAGTGGTCGATGGTTTAGTTGAAACTCATATTAAGTTTATTAATAACAATATTTTAGCTGTGTTATGTGAAAGTCCTCATTATTTAGCGATGAATTACTATTCAAGTGAATTCAAACAACAACTTGTTGAGGATATAAGCTCGACAGCAAAATCGCGTGGGGTTAAGGAATATGATGCTAAGGGGATACTTGAAGATACTCAGCTTGCATTCCGCCAATTCATCGAAGGCTCAAATTATGCCGCTTATGTAGCTAGAAAATTTAAAATTAAAAAAGGTAAAAGTTATTGTTCAAGTGAAGTAATGAAAAGTATAAAAGATTCACAAAATAAATTAGCTGGAGAGCAAAGCTATCGTCTTGAAAAAAATGAAGCTACTGCTAATAAATAGAAAACATACAAGCTGTATAATGAAAAATGATTAAACTTTATCTGATTTTAGGCTTCGCATGCTAGAAATAACTGTCGTTAGAGCTTCGTCGAATAAATCCATTTTTTGTTTGAGTTTTAATTGGCCAGATTGATACATTTCTACTAACTCACTTTCAAGGCACTGCATTACTTTTATTCCGCTGCGATCGGCAAAAATAAATTTACCTGAAGAAGCTATTTTAGCTGCAAGACGGCATTGTTTTAATTCTCCCTTTATTTCTATTTCCACCCAAGTGCCTAGTGCAAGGTGAGCAATGTTTTGAATGATGTGTTCATGGTCATGTTCTTGTTTTGATGCTTCATCTAATATTTCTGTTTGCTCTTCTTTAGCTGCAGCTAATTGTGATTTTTTTAAAGCCTCTGCTTTTTCTCGTAATATTATTTTTTCTTTCTCTAAAATTTCCGCTTGTTCTAAGCTTTGTGTTATTTTTGCAGCTTGTTTTTCCTTGTTCCTTTCGTCTTCTAGTTTCTTAGCTTGTTGAATAGCTAATTCATTTTTTTCTTGCTCTATTTTTAAATGATCAGATATTATCTCTTCTGTGACTAACTCATATGCTTTATCAAATGATGGCGACGTATCAAGTTGTGCTACTTTTTTTTCCTGAAAGGCTTGTTTTAACTGGCCGCTACTGAACTCTGCTACTTTATTTCCTGTGCCGCCAACAAAGACAAATTTATCACTTTGTTGAATGTAACTGGCAAATTTAGCGCGAGTAGGACGCTGCTCAATAATTAGTTCAAACCACTGGC